>Ga0326512_10000652_pt1 | contig 29653 bp, 25 predicted proteins | sample 1_2617_0518_D_FD_203652 | JGI IMG/M metagenome (GOLD analysis project Ga0326512, IMG submission 203652) | Bovine rumen microbial communities from UC Davis, California, United States - 1_2617_0518 | ecosystem: Host-associated > Mammals > Digestive system > Stomach > Rumen | place: USA...
TTGGGCACATTCTTATAGACAGCTGCCATGAGCTCTGCATTTTTCTGGTCGGGAGCATTATATGAGAGCTGCTTAAATCCCGTGTAATTAATCGGTTCCCAGACAAATTTATTGAAGAGCCTGCTCTTCTGTGAGATCCTTGAACCCTTGGAATAAAGGTCATTCTGAGCCGAAATAACTTTCGTGCATGTTGTCTCGGGATATGAATTCAGGTCCATCCAGTACGGCACATATCCCATGGAATTAGCCGCACTTGCTATTGCCATTGAGATCCTGTAGTGACCGAATCCCATTCTGATATTTCCGACGATAATACCGTTATCGATATCAAAGCCAAGACAGGTTCCGGGCTTGTTCTTACCAATCTCGATATTCTTTACGCCTAACAGATCACCGATATATTTGTTCTCGAAGACTTCTGCAGAATAATCGGCATTGGTGTCATCACCAAATCTCCTTATATACTTCTGCTTACTCTTAACAGCTTTCTTAACTGTGGAAGGTTTCTGTATGTTTCCATATACGGACTCTGATCTTGTCATACGCGCCTCCTTTACGCCTTGATACCTTCAAGCAGGATCTCCACGATCTGATTCAATGCGTCAACATATTTGATCTTTGACTTCTTTAACGCATCACCTTCAAAGAAACTTGCAATAGATGCATCCATCATGATCTTAAAGATCGTAAGATCGGCATCTTTCCTGTATATTCCTTCTTCCTTGCCTTTCTCGAGAAGTTCTATCGTCGGTTCCCAGCCCGACTCAAGACGTCTGTTCATCTTCTTGTATATCTTCGGATACTTATCTTTAAGATCTCCCAGTTTGGAAAAGTCGATCGTAGAGAAACTCTCCGGGAATGCTGAAAGGAGTTTTCTGGTCCTCTCTTCCAGAGTCAGTCCTTCTTCATCAAGAATCTCCTGTTCTCTTTTCTTAATTCCGTCGAAGACATAATCGACAATCTGACTGAAGATCTCCTCTTTGCTCTCGAAGCACTTATAGATGGTCTTCTTGGAGATTCCCATCTGTTCGGCAACATCATCCATCGTGAGCTTTAAGCCTTTTCTGTTAAAGACTTTGATGGTGCTTAAGATGATCTTCGTTCTCAGATTGTCCATTATGATTTGCCTCCGAAGGAAACCAGATTTGCAAAACTAGTTTCCTTTCGTTTATATTATCACCTGCCAAAATAATAGGTGGAAACTGAATTGCCAAAATTCGTTTCCTTGCTTTGTGCATAATGTCCGTATCTCTTTTGCCTTTTGTGAATGTATCATTATTGTGAAAACAACTATTCCCGGGAGGACAAAAGTCTATGACACCTGACCTGTCACTCATAGATTTTAATGACATATATCTCGATCCGGTCCACGCCGCAAAGCAGCCTGCCAGATATAAAAATGCAATCGGGCTATTCTCGGAATATTTCTGTCAGACAGAAGATATCGGGATCTACTCCGCACCCGGAAGAACCGAGATCTGCGGCAACCACACAGACCACCAGCACGGCGAAGTCCTTGCAGCATCGATCAACCGCGATGCAATAGCTGTCGTAAAAAAGACTGAGAGCGGGCTCATCAGAGTCATCTCCGGCGACAGTCCTTTATATGAGATCGATATTAATGATCTCTCCCCTTCCGGCACTGAGAAAGGAACGACTGCTGCACTCATCAAAGGCATGGTCAGTACTCTTAATGATAACGGATATAACGCCGGAGGCTTTGATGCCTATATCACAAGCGATGTTCTTATCGGAGCGGGGCTCTCTTCTTCTGCGGCTTTCGAGACACTGATCGGAACAATTATTTCCGGACTTTATAATGATATGTCTATAGATCCCGTTACGATCGCCAAAGCAGGTCAGACCGCCGAGAATGTCTTCTTCGGCAAACCCTGCGGACTCATGGATCAGATGGCATGCTCCGTCGGAAATCTGGTTCATATTGATTTTAAAGATCCTACTGATCCCGTTACGGAGAAGGTCGATTTTGATTTTTCTTCGACAGGGTACAGCTTATGCATTACCGACACCAAAGGTTCACACAGTGATCTCACACATGAATACGCAGCGGTTCCTTCCGAGATGAAAGAGATTGCCGGTCTTTTGGGACACGAAGTCTTAAGGCCCGTGACTCTTGATGAGATCCTGGATAACATCTCAGAGCTTCGTGCAAAAGCAGGCGACAGAGCAGTGCTCCGCGCAATACATTTTGTTGAAGAGACAAGACGCGCATCAGACGGAGCATCAGCACTTAAAGAGAAAGATTTTTCAAAGTTCCTTAAAGTGATCAGGGCATCCGGCAATTCCTCATTCAAGTATCTTCAGAATATCTATTCTTCATCTGAACCGAAGACTCAGAATGTATCGATAGCGCTTGCCGTATCCGATTCAATACTCGGAGAAGATGAATGTTCAAGAGTCCACGGCGGAGGATTTGCCGGCACCATCCAGGCATTTGTCAGGAACGAAAACACGGACAGATACAGAGAAACAATGGACAAGATCTTCGGTGAAGGTTCATGCCAGATCCTGAAGATAAGAAAATACGGCGGCATCAAGGTGCTCTGAAGCAAGAGAGATATAGGTGGAATATGAAAGACTATAATTACCTGATAACCGAACTTCTAAACTACGGAATTGCAGCAGGTCTTGTCAGTGAAGCCGACAGGATCTATACGGTAAACCGTCTCATCGAATCTTTGGGCCTTGCTGAATATATTGAACCCGAAGAAGAGATAAAGCCCCGTGATCTTCACCTGATACTCGAAGATCTTATAAGCCTTCAGGGGGACCTTACAAATGTCCAGAAAGATCTTTTCGACACAAGGCTAATGGGACTTCTCACTCCCCCGCCTTCTGTGGTGATAAACAAGTTTGAAGAATTGAGGAAGTCTTCGCCAAAGGAAGCTACAGACTGGTACTACGACTTTTCGAAAAAGACAAATTACATCAGGACTGACAGGATAGCAAAGGATATGAAATGGATATCCAAAACCAACTATGGCGAGATGGATATCACCATAAATCTGAGCAAGCCCGAAAAAGACCCGAGAGATATCGCAGCAGCCGGAAAAGCCAAATCAACATCCTACCCGAAGTGCCTTCTCTGTGCCGAGAACGAGGGCTACAGCGGTACACAGACACACCCTGCAAGACAGAATCACAGGATAATCCCGATCAGGCTTGCCGGCGAAGATTACTTCCTTCAGTATTCGCCTTATGTTTACTATAACGAGCACTGCATAATCTTTAACAAAGAGCACATTCCCATGGTTATCAACCACAGCACTTTTGTTAAGCTCTTATCTTTCGTTGAACAATTCCCGCACTATACCATCGGATCCAATGCCGACCTTCCTATAGTCGGCGGATCGATCCTGTCCCACGATCACTTTCAGGGCGGATCTTACCGGTTCCCGATGGCATGTGTTAAATGTGATGAGACATTTGTAATACCCGGGTACGAAGATATCGAAACCGGCTTTGTAAAATGGCCTATGTCCGTTATCAGGCTTACCGGTAAAGATCCCGTAAGACTGGCTGAACTTGCTGACAGGATCCTTAACAGCTGGAGGAATTACACGGATGAGGAAGCCTTCATTTTCGCCGAGACAGACGGTGTGCCGCATAACACGATCACGCCTGTCGCAAGAATGAATACTCTTGGTTCCTTTGAACTCGACCTTGTGCTCCGCAACAATATCACCACAGATGAGTTCCCTCTCGGTGTTTACCATCCCCATCCGGAATACCATCATCTCAAAAAGGAGAACATCGGCCTTATCGAAGTCATGGGCCTCGCGATCCTTCCCGCAAGACTCAAAAAAGAACTGGCAGATCTTGCAAATGACATAGATTCGGGAAAAGATTTCTCCTCTTCACCTCATGCTGCCTGGGCAAACGATAAGATCATTCCCAGGCTTGGAGATCTGCCTGCCATGAAGCTCATTGAAGAAGAAGTGGGAATTGCTTTTTCCGAAATACTTGCATGCGCCGGCGTATATAAAGACAGGGAAGCATTCAGAAGATTTATAAACAGTTTGAGCTAAAAAAAGAGTAAAATACCCTTATGGTACGTGAAGCAAACATTAACGATCTCGATCAGCTTTTGGAACTGTATCTTTTTCTCCATGAAGACAGCATACCGGATAAGGATGATCATCTCAGATCGACATGGGAACAGATAATCAGTGACCCGAATCACCATCTTATCGTCAAGGAGACAGATGGCAGGATCGTATCTTCCTGCGTTTGTGTGATAATCCCTAACCTGACACGTAATATCAGGCCATATGCCTTTGTCGAAAACGTGGTAACACACGCTGACTACAGGTGCAAAGGCTACGCACGTGAATGCCTGGATTATGCGAAAAAGATCGCACAATCAGAGAATTGTTATAAGATGATGCTCTTAACCGGCTCCCAAAAACCCGAAACGCTGCGTTTCTATGAGAAAGCCGGTTATAACAGCACAGACAAGACAGCTTTTATTCAGTGGCTCGGGATGGAGAAATAATTGTGATCGAATATAAAACAGCAACCGCTTCTGATATAGACCTTCTCATGAGTTCAAGACTCGAGATGCTCAAAGTGGTTAATAGCCTTGATGAAGACTATCAGTATTCCGACGAGATAATCCGTGAGAGCCGTGACTATTTTCTGAACGGCGATCAAGTAACGGTCCTTGCAATGGACGGAGACAAAGTCGTCGGCTGTGCTTCAATGAGTTTTATGCGCATTATGCCGACCTTTTCCCATCCGACAGGTAAAAGAGCCCATCTCATGAACGTCTATACTTCCAAAGAATACCGCCGTCAGGGCATCGCAGAGAAAATGGTAAAGATGCTGATAGACATCACATGGCAAAGAGGCGCTACCGAGATCAGTCTTGATGCTACAGAGGCCGGACGTCCCCTATATGAGAAACTCGGCTTCAAAGATTCTACGGAGTGCATGGTCCTGACCAGAGACTGACAGATCCGTCTCCCAAAGTAAAGCAACCCCAATTATTATAGGTCCGCTGCAAAAAGCCGGCGGCTTAAAAAGTGCACAAATATATGTCCCGATATTGTTCGATTTTGAATTAGCACTCTCACCTTGACAGTGCTAATTGCGGGACTATAATTGTGGTGGAACAAAGGAACGAGGATCAATAGATCAGACCTCCGCTCTAATGCTCGGATAACAACGATCAAAGGAGATGATTATTATGTTGATGTCCGGTTTATTTGGAGAAGATTTGTTCGACGAGTTTTGTGGTTTTCCTACGAGCAGAGAGCTTGCCAATATCGACAAGCACCTTTATGGCAAAAATGCCCGTAATCTGATGTGTACCGACGTTCACGAGACAGACACCGATTATGAGATGGATGTGGATCTTCCGGGATTCAAGAAAGACCAGATCAACGTCAAACTCGAAGACGGTTACATGACCATCAGCGCAAGCAAGGATCATGATACAGAGAAGAAAGACAGTCACGGCAAGATCATCCGTCAGGAACGATATGCGGGCTCAATGCAGCGTAGCTTTTATGTCGGAGACGCAGTAAAGGTCGAAGATGTTAAGGCCAAGTTCGAAGACGGTGTCTTAAGGCTCTGCATACCGAAGAAGGAGTTAAAGGAACTCCCGGGTAATAACACAATAGCCATTGAAGGCTGATGAAGCATAAGGAACAATTACATAAAAAGAGAGGTCCGGGCGGGTGCCCGGACTTTTCTTTTGCCTGACAGATTTGTTTTCAATTTGTTCATCATATTCCGCGTAAATCACACCACATATTTTATATAGCAGGAATTTTCATTCACGGAGGTGATATATATGACCAACAATACTGATAAGAAATCTGGCGGATTGATCTGCAAGGGGATCCGTGATCTATACACTAAGCTCACGTCTCTCGAAAAGCCTTACCTTAAAACAAAAGGCTATCTCTTCTATATTGATGACATCGGTCTGTCAATAGGCGAGACGGAATATTCCTTTGACGGCATGTTCAACATTGACATACCCTACCATATTGAAACATTAACTGTAAAACTGAAGCGTTTGGAATACAACACAGTAATCTCAGAAGAGTGCCGCATAAAATCCAACACCATGAACGATTATGATCACGATGCAGATCTTTACATGCAATTTTACGATCTGAACATCCCGGAAGAACAGGAGTTGGAATCTGCCAAATTCAAAGACAGGCTTCCTGTTACTTACATCAAGAAAGATCCTGTTCATGTAAAACAGATAAAGAAAGGTTTATTCCGGAACAATCAGCAGATATTCATTTCGTACCTTAAGGAATATCTGGAGAAAAACGGCATCCGGTACAAACATGACAAGGACGGGAACACTCCCCGCATTACCATGGTCTTCGATGCACCTGAAAAAACAGATAAGATCCTTACAGGTACCATACTGTTCTACGAAAACCATGCTGATTACAGACTTGTCTATACTGATACGAGGAAGTTCATGTCCAAAGAACCGCCGCATCCCGATCGTCTTCAGCGGCTCATGAATTACATCAACGAAAATGTCTTCGTCGAGCAGGAAGAGTTCGGCCATAAAGACAGAAAACATGTATATTACACGCCGAGAATATATGTGAATTACGGGGATAATCTGACGATAACAGCCAAGACCATGATCGACTACAACATCTGGAGAAGAATACCTGAAACTTACGATTACATCGTCAAAGACTGTCCGGCCATGCTCTTCAGCATCACCTACCTCATAGCAGCCGTATACGCCGGAGTCATCTCAGCGAAGCTTGCGATAGAAGAGATTGACAGCTGGAATAAATAAGTTAAAACACCTCGTGTCAGATAAGGCACGAGGTGTTAAGTTCAATCTAGAGGCGTAAATCTCATCCTGATCTTCGGTTCAGAATAGAATTTTCCACTTTCATCTTTCTGTGAGAACGATATCAGCATAGAACTGATACTCTTAACTGTTATACCGCTGAATATTCTAGTAAGCGCCTTCTTATACTCCTCAATCTGCGGAGTGTATGTAACAGTAAGATGTTCAATGAAGGCGTCTTCATGACTCATCTCATCACTGTCAGACTTGTAATCGATAAGCAGGATCGATCCGTCTTTCTTCTTGATAACGAGATCAGCTTCGCCGTTCATCCACGCCGGAATATCACTGCCGTCATCGTTTCTCTGAACAAAGCTGTATGAGAACGGAAGCTCTGTATATATTTCTTCTGCATCCTTCAAAATGCTGTCCGTAGATTCCAGATTGGCAACAACTGCTTCACCTATTTTCTCAAGGAAAGGAGTTTCACTTGCCAAAACAACATCGTAATCAGCATTATCTAACTCTGCTCCGACTGCCTGAACAGCACAGATATGTACAAGTTCACTGCTACTGATTCCGGAAGTCTTATCAGACCAACGGCTTATCAGAAGCTCAAGCATCTTATGCATACGCTTACCAAAGTCCTTGCCCTTAGGCCTTGCCATAGCAGCATCTTCAACCTTGATTTCCTTATCCATCTCTGCTGATTCATATTTTTCAAAACGGGAAGGCGACAGTCTGGCTTCGGTTTCTTTTGAGTTCGATTCTGTAAATATGCCTTGAATATGTTTTTCAGAGTCATAATCATATGCAACTATGTCTGCCTGCCTTGTGTTATCAGGAAGTTCAAGGATATCTTTGACAGTCATATCAGGATTATCGTCAATTCCGTAAATGAAATCACTGTCTGCAAACAGATTTCCCACTTCGGAAATATCCGTAAAGATGAGTGCCTGTTCAGCGCGTGTGGCGAATACATATTCAAGTCTTCTGCTCTCACAATAGCATTCTCTTAAATATTCTTTCTCACGCGGAGTTCCCTTTATTGCATTCCAGGTATTTCCGGATGCCGGATAATATATCCCGTTGATAATCCCTCCTTCAAATGACGGATTAATTCTCTTTCTTCTGTCAATAAGGATAACTATATTTCCCTCCAAGCCTTTAGCTTTATGAAGGTTCATAAACCTGACCGCATTGGGATTATGTTCAAGAGATAACTCGTGTTCTACACTTGCCGCCAGATAATCTTCAAAAGCATCGGCCATCTCAACCATCGTTCCATTACAAGAGGACACGACAGATTCGACCATCTGCTCAAGTTTTGTCCTTATCGACTTAACATCATTAAGTCTCTTCTCGCTATTAGTTTTATTCTCGCTGACCTTATTTGCAAGCAGAGAAAGCTTGTTAAGCAGTTCATATGCGGCAGCATAGCCGTTCATCTGATAGGTATCATCAGACAAAGCATCGAGCAGTATACCACCCTTTTCAAATGCTTCTTCCTCATCACTAAAGAATGCACATTTCCAGATAGCTTCAATAGCACCGACCCTGGCAGCTTTATCCTTCTTGTTACTGAGGAAACGGAATATCCTCGCAAATGCTTTGAGTTCAGTAAAGTCAGATGGTTTCATGTTTCCGTCAAAGCGAACGGGAATTCCCTTGTCGGCCAAAGCCTTAATATAAATGTCCATCTTGACCATAGTAGGACATATAACAAGAATATCGCTGTATATAACCTGATCAGTATACGGCAGGAATTTTATCTTGTTATCTTCACCGATTTCTTTTTCATATCTTGTAATCTTAAATCCATTTTTCACATCAGTTAGATTAGCAATAAGTTTTGCCAGTTCTTTTGCTAAATCGTCATCAGACTTTTTGTCATCCTTTGACGGAGCATTTGTGGTTGGCTTATCCTCTTCGATTCTATAGCCGTCGCCCCGATTTATATGATAAATTCCTGCAAGAACCTTTCCTCCATCCTGTATTAAGGATTCTCCCGTAAGGCCCTTAACATGCGTCATTTCTTCGTATGTAAAGCCGGGATCAGAAATAAGAGGAACGGGCAATCCGTCAACGCCTGATTTGGACTCCACTTTCAACCTCTTATAGCAGTTGTTTACCCAGCGGATTATCATGTCATTAGAACGATGATTCTCGCGAAGATTGAAGATAATTACATTGTCCAATGCCTTCATATCTTCTTTTATCTTGAAAAATACCTCCGGTTCTGCTCCGCGGAATCTGTATATGGACTGCTTAGGATCACCTACAACAAACAAAGCTCCGTCACGCAGTTTTTTACTGTTATCAGACTTTGATGCAAGCTTCCAGATAAATGATGCCTGTATTCTGTCGGTATCCTGGAATTCATCCACATAGAAACACGTATATTTCTTTGATAACCTATCCAACACATCACCGTTGCTGTTGCACATGTCATATGTATAGTTCAACAGATCATCATTGCAAATCATATTTGCAGGACGGTTTTTCCAATAGAATTCTCTGGCTTTGATCGCATAATCAACACACAGCTGATAAAATTCTTCGTAAGCCAGATCAACATTTTCTTCGATTAGTTCGCAGTGTTCATTTACCCATTCTTCAACAGCAATGTTTTGGAGTGCAATTGTGCCTTCATCAAAAGCAGGCACTTTCAAAAAAGAACTTCCGAAGAATTTGTATGATCCGTTCTTAGCATAACCGCTTTCTATATTTTTAAGTTTTTTCTTAAGTATTTCATTAATTCCTGTTGCCGGATCATAAGCCTGTAATTCATCAACCAACTCAAATGCACGATCAACAATACAAGCTTCTACCTCCATTCCGTCCTTTTTTACTTCAGAAAAATCATTGATTTTGCGTTCAACTAAAACTCTGTTAAGACACTCTACAATTGCGTTTTTAAGATCGTCTATACTCTTTGAAGACATATATGCTTCTGCTACATATTTATTAATCTCAGCCTGAAGCTTTCTTGTATCTGCAATAATCTTGCTTCCATTTTTGAAGATGTTTGCGTCAATCATTCCGTCTTTAACATACTTGTCTTTGAAATACTTAATTATTTTATCGTCATTTCTGTCACCGGAAGCAAATAAACCATAAAACTTAGACTTATCTGATAATACAAATTTCTCCGTACCCAAACCAGCGTAATCCGGATCAATCGCTTTGGCACAATTATCGAAGAGTTCAAGAAAACTGTCCACGAGTTCCTTGTTTTCCTGTGCCAGAATGTCACGGCTTTTTATTGGTTTAGGACATTTGATCTCTATATCTTTCTGAAGACCGCAAATATCAGTGTAAATTTCCTTAATAATTGAATTGGTTCTGAATCTGCCGTATTTAGAGACATCATACAGTTTCTTCCAGTCTTCTTTGGTAAACGTCTCAACAAATGCATTGAAGTACTGTTCTTCAAGGACAACCTGTTCGCTTGGATCCACCAGAATGGTGCCGACAGGAATCTCGGCTGCAAAAGCATTCTCTCTAAGCAGTTTATAGCAGAAACTGTGGATCGTTGATATGTTCATATCTTCGATGCTTTCCAACGCTTTTCTGAGTATCTCTTTTGCGTCATCCGGCTCTTTGCTTTCAGGCCTGATGCTTTCGGTAATCTCCTTGATTATCCTGTCCAGCAATTCATTAGCTGCTTTATTGGTAAATGTAATTACCACAATCGAATCCGGAGTTACACCATTTTTTAATTGCTGGATTACACGCTTAACTATAAGCGTGGTTTTTCCTGCGCCTGCACCGGCCTCTACAAACATATTCTTATCAAGGTTTTTGACGGATATTATCTCTTCTCTGTTTGTTGAATGCTTAGACATATATCTTCCCTCTCATTCCATATACAATCTGCAAGTTTTCTGGTACGAACAATACTGACAGAAATTGTCTCTGTCACTCTTTTTGTTAAACCAGTCTTTACTACTAGACAATTTGATCTTTGCTTTTATGTATGTAACAATCCAGTCAGAAACACCATCATAATCTTTGTTCGTCCACTTTACAGCGGTATTCTTGAAAACATCAAACACTTCGTCAGGAAGTTTGGATACAGGATCAAATATCACATCTTTGGGAGCAGATTCAGGCATTATTAAATCAACGGGTAATTTCTCAGTATCAGTCTCTGCGATATTAACGCTATCGACTTTCTCTATATAATCTCCTTCGTTGTCTGTTTCCAGAGGGAATTCATATCTGATACTGTCGATGTGAACTCTCTTAATGGTTTTCCCGGAGAATTTTTCTTTTATCTCATTCCAGTTTTCAGCCAGTATATAGTATGCAGCATATGCATAAACATAATGTTGAAGTTGTGTGTGATTCGCTATCTTATCTTCAAGTTTATCTGTACTGCCGGTTTTGTAATCCGTAATCTTAACATGAAGAATTCCTTCATTATCAAGATAGCAGTCCCAACGGTCTATGGATCCGTTAAAGCAGATACCAAATGGTACTTCTTCTCCTTCAACATCCACTTTTACATCGTTGATAGTCACGGTTGTAAACCCGGCTTCACACCCGAGATTGATCCACTTTCTGCCTTCACTTGCTTCACTTTCCCAATACTCCTGGGTTTTCAGAACATAGTCTTTGCAAATCTCTCTGTATTCTTCTTTCTCTATCTCATATATTTCCTCAACAGGATAAGGAATATCGATCAGAATACCTTCTACTGCTTTTTCATAACATTTATTGAATACATCTTCATCAAACGGAGCCAAGACATCTGAATCGCATTTAGGGAATCTCTTATCCAAATAGTCTTCAAGGAAATGATGGAAAAGGTTTCCTCTCGTAACAGGAGTCAGCCATTGATAAGCAGACCTTTCTATCATTACATCAACAGGTATATTCAAAACCCGGTGATAATAGTATTTAAGAGGACATGCAACCAGATCCTGCAATCCGGTCGAACTCATGCTTATGCAAAGTTCTTCTTTCTTATCTGCATCTTCATCAGTATCTGTCTGCTCATCCTCAGCCTTTGTTTCTTCCTTTTTCTCAGTCTTTTCCTCTACTGGCTTGATCAGACTCTCTATATAAGTGTTATATGAATCCTTGTCCCACTTATAACCGGTTTTATCAATTTTATATGTTTGTTCATCAACAGAATTATCACCAAGGTGCTCAATGAAGAATACCGAAGCACTGTTGTCTCTCAGTTCAACAGTATCGAAATATGAATACCCGAAATACACAGTATGATCTTTACCTGTTTTCAGAGTATTTTCTATAAACTCTCTTCGCTCCTTGTTCACTTCACCGGCAAGCTTCACATAACCTTTTGTTATATCAAGGCAGTTACTCAGCATCTCATCCGTAAGTACCGGAGATTCGGCAGATGATACCGTAGTGTACTTAGCAGAAAGACCTATAACAAAAATGTTCTTTCTTTCTGCAACTTCTAAATCAGATAACAAAACAGCATTTACTTTATCGGTTTCTTCTTCCTCGTTATACTTCATCGCCAGGAGAGCGCTTCGGATCAACTCACACATTTCAGAAAGAGTCATCTCGTCTTCAATGCTGTTAAAAACATCTCTCTGGGAATACAAAACATTCTTAATGAATTTCTTTTCCTTATTCTTTTCTCCAAGAGCATTAAGAGTGAAATTCAAAAGAGCAGCATAGAGTTCGCCGACTGATGCATTATCAGCAACAGATACAAGATCTGTCATGAATTTTGCAAACAGTACTTTATCCTCCAATTTCTTGCGTGCTTCCTCATCTGAATCCCTCAAGGAAGCTTCAAGTCTGTTAAGGTAATCAAAATATCTGTCTCTTCCCCAGCCGATACCACTCGAAGAAGCTTTTCTGTACTGATAGACATAATTCATCTTGACCTTGCTTTTTTCGTCAAATCCGGCATTCCTGAGGATTGGATTGTAAACTATCGGCCTGAGATTGTTATATGAGAAGTCATATTCAAAGAAATCAAGAGCAGCAAGCATGAATTGAACAGTATTTGTTGTAGAACATCTGATACCAGATGAGAATGTTATTGGTATGCCGCGTCTCTGAAAGATCATGCGAAGGAAATTTACATAGTCCTCATGCATGTAATAGATCATATAATCGCCGTACTTGATATCACCATTCTCTATCTTATCGGCAACATATGAAACTTCATTGAACAAACCATAAGCCTTGAAGAAATGGGATTCATAACTGGCATCAGACTCTTCCGGCAGATACTTGATAGCAGGCTCATAAGCAAGTCCGCATTTCTCAACTAGTTTTCCGATGAATTCTTTCTCAAGATAACGGAATCTGTCTGTCTCAAGAGAGCCGGCACTGCTGCCTGTAATCCATGGAAGAGTAAATCCGATATTCAGATCCGGACTGTCAAGCAGATCAATTGCGAGTTTCAGACACAATGCATCATCACACAGAACCCGGTCGCTCAATTCTTTTTCAAATACGTCGGAGAGTTTCAACAACTCAGAAACACGGTCTTCATTACGATCAGATACAAAACCCATGCGAATCTCTTTTAATACCCTATATATTTCCTTCGATGTTTCAAGTCCGCTGCTCCTATCAGGAACAAAAGAAAGCGGCTTATCCTTAAGCAATGAGTCCAACAAGACAGAACCGGCCTGGCTGTTAATGAAAGTAAAAGGCTCAACTCCCTTAACTGCTCTGTCGACACTTACAAGCTCTCTTGCTATCTGAACAGGAGTCTTTGTCTGAACAAATGCAGTAGCATCACCCTTATCTTGATTGGATCTGTCATAGATCCTTCTCAGCCGGTTTCCATTCTTTACACGTTCCGTAATAAGAAGCTTTCTTCCGTCCAATGAGAAAAACTCGGTGATATTCATACAAATCTCCTTCTATTCAGTCTCCAAGCACAGATGAATCTTGGGGTATTAATCTAATAAACCAGAAATGATCCAAAAGTAAAACTCTTTTGACTCATATTGCCACATATAAAAGCGGTCTTCAACACCGCAAAACCGTTGGTTATGAAATCATCAAATAAAAACTGAAATCTGTCCTCTAAATCACACTTTTGATTACCTCTACAACAGCTATATCTGCCGGCAGCCAGTCCACAGAATCCAGTTCATCTACAGAAAGCCACTTAGCCGCTTCATGCTCAAGCAACTTCATATGCGAGCCTTCTACAAGATCTGCCCAAAAACACTGCATGGAAAGATGAAAGTCCGGATAATCATGTTCAACAGTTACAAGATGCTCACCAACAATGATCTCACAATCCAGTTCTTCCCTTATCTCACGCACAAGAGCATCCCGAGGTGTCTCCCCTGCCTCAATCTTTCCGCCTGGGAATTCCCAGCCGTCTTTATAGTCACCATAGCCTCTCTGAGTCACGAATATCTTCTCACCCTGACGAATAACAGCGGCCACGACATTGATTGTTTTCATTGAAATATAGAGATCCTTTACTGTGACTTTTGTCCTATTAAGTATAGTACAAGGTGGTAAAATATAAATATCAAATCTTAGTGAGGTGTCGCATGTTCTGTATGTATTGTGGACAGGAATTACCTGATGGAGCAAGATTCTGTATGAAGTGCAGCACTCAACAGGGGCAAGTATCTCCCACCAATGACAGCAAAAATGTCTACATCCCCAATAAAGAAAACCTTCTTAAGCGAATAGAAATGCTGTTGGAAGACGGCGATTTTGACGGAGTCAAGGCCAAATGTGATTACATGTTGGATTACGATCCAACATATGGAAAAATGTACTTTTATATGCTTTTGGCTGATCTTAAATGCCAGTGGCCAGGCGAATTAAAAGAATTAAGAAAATCATTTGAAGATAATCCATACTATATCAGGGCAATGCAATTCTGTGATGAAGCAGAAAAGTGGGAACTGAAGGATAATCTCAGGACCCTTAAAAGACGAATGCTTAATGATCCACGTAAAGGAGAAATTATATACTTTGGAGTTCATTTTATGGGTACTTCACGTATGGCTTTCAAAGTGCTTGATGTTACAGATACCGATGCCTTAATATTTGCCACCAAACTAGATATACAAAATTTCCTTAATAAAGTTGGCGGTGAAACGGACTGGGAAAGTTGTTCAATCAGAAATTGTTTTTCTGATATGAAAGAACATTACGCCTACGAAGAACGCATGCGAATCATTGGCGAATTTTCCCTGCTAACAGTTGAAGAAGCCCAGCGTTATTTTTCCAGTGATCAAGAGCGTGCATTGGGCGCAAGTTGGTGGTTGCGTCCATCTGAAGAACATTTCTCCAAAGCGCCTTATGTAGATGAAAATGGTGCAATTATCACAGATGGTGATCCTATTGAAACGGTAAAGTGCATTATGCCGGTTATGAGAATTAAGATTCACTATAATCCATATAATGATCCAAATTTTGATTGGACTAAAGCAGAACAGCTTCACATGAACTCCGGAATCAGAAAAATAAAATAACACTTAGATGACTTAAAGAAATAACAAATCAATTATCAACAGTATAAACATCTAACACTAAGCGCCCTGACTAATAGTTATGGCGCTTAATGTTATTATGCATAAAAGGTTATTCATTCGGCTGAATATTCAATTCTAATTCAATAACATATTTGGTTTTCCAATAAGAATAATCACACCTTATTCTTACGCGGATCGTATCCGAAATTGCCACCGGGATAATAGAGATGGTCCGGCATGGATCCTACAACTGTCTTTTGGCTGTTCTCATCGTAGTAAAAATAGATTCTGAACATTTCTTTATCATTGCTGCCATGAACAACATGCTTATCTAAAACACGATCACCGATTCTGGCGGCAGGTATCTTTTGCGTAGATTCATAATCGTATCCTGAATCTTCGATGCGGATATTACCCCATTTCTCATTTATCTTGTTGTACACTTCATCAGACATCTCACCTTTAAGGTTCAATGTGTATGCATTAAGCAGAATAAAACCATTGCAGAATCTATCCAAATGGAATCCGAGATCCATGAACTTTTTATAGCTGTTCCTAGCATCGGTATGTACGAATATATTGTCGCTGAAATTGTTATCGATCCACTCTAACACATCTTCTTTTTTGGAAGGCAGTTCTGTTATTTGAGATAGATAATTCTCAACCTGAACTGTAATTTCTTCTGCCTTCTTTCGAGCTAACTCTTTGGGAAGCAAAGCTTCCAACTCCTTCACTCTTTTTTCCAGGGTCTCGTTTTTATTCTTTAATTCAGAGATCTTAAGGTCTTTGCCTTCCAAACGGCTCTCGAACTGTGCTGCTTTAACTTTCTTATCCTTTTCAAAATCTGCTTTCAGCTTTTCGGTAAGCTCTGCCATTACCTCCTGAAGTTTCTGTTCATCGTTTTCTTCATGGTTTGCAATAACTTCAGACAGTTTTTGCTGTGCTTCGCCAAGTTGCGCATTCAAATCTTCGATAAGCTTGCTGTCAGTCTTATTAATGTACTCATCCCAGAGTGCTGAATAAAACAGTGTTTCACCATATGCAATATCAGAGTCCATGTTCAGCATCCGTTCCTTGACATAATCTTCAATCTGCCCGATTTCTTTTTCGATTGCCTTCTCACACAATTTGTCCTTGGTCTCGAATTCGCTTATGGAAGGATCGATCATGAACCATTGTGCTTTTACCCCATCAGATATAGGATCAATGCACAAATAACCGGCTGTTATCATGGTGAGTGCATCAACAGGTTTGATGCCTATCTCCTTTAAGAAATCAGCCATTCTTTCCTTGAACAGTTCTTTATAACCGTTGCACATTTCATCCGTTACAACATAAGCCGTTCCGGATAAATGCTCGGACAGTTTTGTTATTCTGAAACCATTTTTCTCATCTTCTTCATTGAACAATGCAGGACAAAAAACAACCGGCATCTGCCTGTTGGGATCCTTGATTATCTTTATGAATTCATAATCATCTTTTTTTCTGTTACCTGTTCTATTGATGCTCAGCTTCTGCATGTTAACCTGATAGTTATGCGAAGCAATGTTCCCTTCAGAAACGATCAGTGATTCATCCTCGAATATATACGGCAGACATTTAGTTCTGAAAGGCGATGCCTTTTTACCGTGACTGTGACTTTCCTTGCACTTCGTTCTTACTGCCAGATAGACCAGGTCTCCCGAAATCTTCAGCGCAATATCAGTTGTAAAGAGCCAATCCAGATATGCCTTTTCGCTCTGGTTATTCGGCTCTCTGATCCTGATCGTCCATTCACCGAATTCCTTTATGGCAAAGATGCTTATATCAAACTGTTTTTTTGCGCGTTTCAGATGAAGATCTTCATCTGCAAAGACATCAAACCCTTCTGTAAGGAGACTGTCCGGCTCAGGATAATCGTAGAGGAACCGCACCTCCGAACTGTCATAATGCTTATTGAGAATTATACGTTTCTTCAGCCAGCTGGTTATATGAAGTATGCATCTGTTAAATGCATATTCAGGCGTTTGTGTCTTATCTGAAGGAGTCACCTTATAGAAGCCCTGGAAGGTATGGTACTCCGTGAAGTTCATCAAAGGTTTTTCGTCACTTCTGCCGGCATTTATGGATCTGGTCATAATAAAGCGCTCCTTTGCTATAACTCTTTCATTATAGCGCAGGAGCGTCTCCTTTCATTGTTTTAACTCAAGCGTTTGATTTCAGCCTTATATTCTTGAATCTGGCTTCTGTACATTGCTATTTTATCCTCGCATTTCCTTGCGTGGTCAAGATAGAACTCTGTATCAAACCATCCTAATTTACCGCCATTCCTCTGCGCTTCAGCTGCCTTACTGTTAAAGTCATCCCTTGCACGGGTTTCATCCCGCAGACCGCTTTCTGCTATTTCCAGCATTTTTTGATAGTGCTCTAATTCAGGATTACGTTTGCCCGATGAACTGCTGCTGCTTGATGAATAGCTGCTACTTGAAGAATAACTCCTTCCTGACGAAGAACTGCTGCCGGACGATGAACTTTTCGAAGAACGGGGGCGCGAGGTTTTTACACCAAGCATTATCAAACCGACTAAAACTGCAATTACCGCAACAATGATTAATAACACTACAATGACATACCAGTAATCAATGACAAGGAGTACCAGATAGGCTCCGATAATTATCAACACATTCATTGTATGTGTTTTTCTGGTGGATTTCTCAGCCCACAACAGAATCATGAACAGGAGCAGTGCAACGGCTGCAACTATCAGATATACCATCAGCTTAGTGTTAGCTGCCTTAGTATCGGCCAGGAAAGCTTCTATTTTGGCTGACGAACCATTCTTGAAGTAATCAACTACAGTTTGAAGAACGAAGAAACCTATTCCGACTTCAACCGCCATCAGAATAAGATCGATGACCATTAAACCCTTTTTAACCGCACTTCCGCGGGCAAAGTATCTTATAACCAGATTTACAACCGCGATACCAAACGCTATCCAAAATGCTACGTTGAAACCCTTACCCAGAATGTAGGGTGATTCACCCTTCTTAACAAACAAACCGATAATGCCGTTTACAAGGATAATAAGCCCCATTGCAACTGCAAGGATTGTGTCCAATGGCTTAATGCCAAACTCTTCTTCGTGTTTGCGTTTCGTCATATACCATTACCTCATTAACGTTTCCTGATTACCACTGCTTCGGTTCGATAACCTTGATTAATCCGGCATCGATGCTTGACTGGAATACCTCCATCGAGGTCATGCCGTTTACTTCCGGTGTTCTCGAATATACGTACTCTTCAAATGTACCGTCGTACTCAATGTCCGTCGTGTTCTCAAACTCGTTCGTTGACATGTTAAGGCTTGCAATAATGATTCTCATAAATAATACCACCTTTCATTTTTGATTGACCGTTTGCACCGGAAATTTCCGTAATCGTACTGCTATTGCATTTATGTTTTTTCTCCGGACCCTATGCGGCATTTCCGTCATAAAGTCCTCTTGCTTCCAGATGTCTTTTAAGTTTTCTCAGTGCCCCATGCTCTATCTGACGCACACGTTCTTTGGTCAGGCCGACACTTTCACCGAGCTCCAGGAGCGTCATGCGTTTTGAGCCATTCAGGCCGAACCTTTTCTCGATGATGTTCTTTTCCCTGGTTGTCAACGCCGTGTTGACTGCTTTTATCAGCAGTATATTGCGATCTTCCAGTTCACACACTGTGTCCGGTGTAGGATCATCGCACTCGATGAAGTCACCCAGCTCCGCTTCACCATCTTCTCCTGCAGGGCTTTGAAGACTGCACGGCCTGACAGATGCCATCAGATAATATCTGACTGATTCTTCATTCATACCAACAGCAGCAGCAATCTCTGAATTAGCCGGCTTGCTGCCGAACTGTTTCTCATATTCATCGGTAAACCTGATGATCTTCATATATTTTTCATACGTATGGGCAGGAAGTCTTATTGTCCTGTTATTATCGGATATATAACGCATGATCGCCTGTTTTATCCACCAGTGTGCATATGTACTGAATTTATAACCTCTCTTGTAGTCAACCTTTTCGACCGCTTTCATGAGACCAATACAGCCTTCGCTGACGATATCGTCATACTCGACACCATCTGCCAAGTAGTTTTTCGCGACTGATTTAACGAGATTAATGTTGCAGCATATAATTTCCTCGCGTGCTTCAGGATCATTGTTTTCTTTGTATTTTCTAAACAGATCCTGTTCTTCTTCAAAAGTTAAAAGGCTGCTGTTACCCATTATTCCATCCACCCTTTCATAAGTTTTACACTATATAGATGGTTGGGTTTTGAGTATTTGTAAAACGGTTTTCGCGGATAGGAAGTTAGAGCTCTGCCGGGTGTTTTATATGCCTGATACTAAACTTACTGTCAGTAACCTAACGGCGGATTCATTATCCGTTCTGTCTTTCCGTCTATATCCATTACATCACATTCATAACGGTATTCATTATCCTGTTCTCTGAATTCACCCAGAATACATTTAGGTCTCTTGTCCTTCTTATTGCTCAGGGTGAATTCGGATACTACTTTATAATTCTGTATCAGAACAACTGATATATACGCATCGACTTTGATATCCTTAAGTGCTTCAACCGCTAAGTTGTACCAGAACCTGTTCTGGCAAACAAAACTTATCTTTATTCCCTTAAGAGAAGCCGGATCGATCAGTGCACGCAGGAGTATCATGCCGTTCTTGTCGATCACGTTGTCATCTACATCATCTTCAGCATCATCTTTGCTTCTGTAATATCCTTCATAATACAGGTTTTCAATTATAATCTCTCCTCTGCCGATATCTTCAGGTTCAGTTCCGTCTATTACAAATCCCCACAGGAATTCCTTTCCCTTTTTGTCTGTTACACGGAGAACTTCATCAAAGTCCATGTTCAGATCATATTTATCCGCTGTATCATCACGAAACGGAACATTTTTGCCGACATAATTAAACTGTTCGGACTGAATTACTCTGTAAGCCTCATAACCCTTGCCTTGCAAAGCCTTCTTGAGATCGCTTACAGCTCTGTCATTCTTGGCACGTGAATATCCGTAAAACGGTTTTAATTCAGGTTCAGATTGGCTTTCTTCCCTTTCCTCATCAAGACCGTTTGCTCTCATGAGGTTTTCCGGTGTTACGAAATCCTTATCTGCCGCATTGTTCAGGATAGCCTGTACTATTGCCGGCTTGAGCGGACGCTTGAGACCGACACCTTTTACTATTCTCGAGAATACCGGAGGTGCGATCACCTTAGCATTCAGTTCACATACACTCTTGTTGCTGCAGTCCTCAGCAAATTCAGCCATCGTTCTGTCAGGTCCTTTGGCATGTTCAAGCATCTCTTTAAGGTCAGCTTTATTGGGACTTCTTTTCTCGACATATGTTTTAACAGTACCAACGGTTCCATGCCACTTGGTTATCTTATACTTAAGCGTTTCGGGATCACGCTCAACTTCATATTTACAGTCATTATTCATATATTCTTTTCTCCAATACTCATCTGAATCAATATCCGAAGACAGGAACATCCATTGTCTCTATCCTGTTTTCTGTATACTTTACAGCTTCTTCTACTGCGGCATTCTCGTAATGTCCGCAGAAATCGCTTAAGATGCATTCCGGTCTTGAACCGTCATTCTTAGCAAGTGTATATTCTGCCGTTATTTCGCCTTTCCTGATCAGAACGACTGAAAAATAATTATTCACCTTGTAATCTGCCAGTTGTTCAACAGCTTTGTTGTAACCGGACTGGTTTTGGAAAACAAAACTTATCTTCATATCATTCAGGTAATCCGGATGAATAATGTCATACAAAAAGATTTCATAATGGTCTCTGATAAGGTTTACTTCGTCCATCTCCTTGCCGGGTTCCGTTCCGTCCACAAAGAATCCCCAGTATGAGTGTATCTTTTTCTTATCCGCTTCCATGAAGACCAGATTTAATCCATAAGGTTCAAGGAGACCATATTCTTCACCATACAGGAAACGGTTTGAATTTGTCGGTGGAACATCCTTTACAGATGTGCCGTTGGGAATGGAAATCCAATTCACCTGTGATGAAGACTTTAAATCAGCAAGTTTTCTCCTTATGTCTTCCCCTGCACGAGACTTCAATATAAGGTAACGTCTTTCATTTTCCAGTCTGACAGACAAGGATGTCGCTTTATTCCTTGCCAGCAAAACCTGTCTGTAATCTTCAAGTCCGTTAGCCCTCATCAGGTCATCACCGTTTACGGTCGCAGGATTATCCGCATTATTCAGAAGCGCCTGAATAACATCGTCCTTTAATGGTCTTACCACATCATTCTCAGACAGTATTCTCTTAAGTGTCGGAAGATTTATCGTTTTTGTATTCAGGCTGCATTTAGAAGGATCACTGCAATCCTTTGCAAACTGAGCAAGTGTACGCCCAAGTCCCACCGCAGACTCCAGCATCCGCTTAAGCATTCTTCTGTTTGGTGCATGAGTCTCAACATAAAGCGTTGTTATTGTTGCACCATCTATGGTCTCTTTAAGTTCATAGTGGTCAGAATCACATTCTTCCGAGGGACCCTTTTTCTTTACTTCATATAAACGCTTTTCCATCTGGTTTCTCCGGTCGGATATACAAAATTTTGTAATCAGTTTAATAAAATTATTTGCGATTAACAACTACCTTGTCTCACGCTGCCACTACAGCAGCGTTGAACCAGGCTGCCAATCTCTCAAACATCGGGATGTAGAACATCTTGTAGTCCCTTACTTCGACGTTCATCATCATTGCAGCATAGGGGATTGCGATGAATTTGATGAAGAGCTCAGGGTCTGAGAAGTCCGGGGCGATGTCCATAACCTTGACTGTCTCGTTGGTCTCAACATCGAAGAAGCGAACCTGTGACTTGTCGTTTGTGAGCTCGAAGTAGATGTCTCTGATTGAATTATCCATTTTAATTCCCTCCTGTAAAAACGGTTTGTTTTTGTTTGATGGCCTAATACTATCACATCCGGAACCCGTTTGTAAATAGTTTATGTAATTAAATTACAAAAAAGTTTTGCAGAACGTTCCGATCGGACTGAGACACACTATTTTAGGGCATTTTCATCTTTTAAAAGATCTCAAACAGTCCTCTTATACATATAAATAAATGATTATATATTGATTCACCGTTCTAACGTAAATTAAAAAGGAGTTATCTCAAATGAAGTGAACCCCCGAAGTTTGTCCAACTTCGGGGGTTCACTTCAAAAGCCGATCGAGATAACCCCTTATTTATTCCTGAGTTATAACATCAGGCTGCCCTGGTGTCACCCAGGACTCTTTTGAGCTTCTTAAGAGCCCTGCTGATAATCTGATTGGCATTCTGTCTGCTGTTTGCGCCGATATATAAAGCAACTTCATCGTAAGTGTGCTCTTCACGGTCAACAAACCCGAATCTGTATTTGAGAGCATCAGCCTCGACTTTTTTGAGTTCGCTGTCCATCAGGCGGATAAGCCTTTCTCTGGCAAAATCGCTCTCAACACAGTACTCAAAACAGAGTCTGTCATCCCCGATGAGGTCTTCAAACTCATCAGCATCGTCATTGCAGCGGTTGTTCAGAGACGAATAGTTTGTTGCCGCATCGTTTGCTTTAATCGCAAACTCGACTTTGGAAATATCAATACCGCACTCGGCAGCGAGCTCTTCGGTACCGGGCTCATCACCGTGCTCTTTCTTGTAGTTCTTCTCTGCTTTTTTCACCTTGCCGATCAGTTTCTGATCGTCAGAAGAAAGGTGTATTACATTGCGGGATTCGTTGACGTAACCGCGAAGGCCGTTGTCAAGCCATCTGGCAACATAAGTGGAAAACTTGCACATCTCAGGGTCATATCCTTCGGTAGCAAGCAGAAGGTTCCACCAGGCTTCCTGGACAAGGTCCTCTTCGGAGAATGCAGAACCGCAAAGGCTCTTGTACTTGTTGACATATACCTGAATCTCTTTGTCATACTTGCTGAACCACTGTTCAAAAGCAGCTTCAATTACTTCAGACTCTGTATCTTCAGTAGTTCCTTCAAAGCCTTCTGTAGTGCGCATAAACCATACCTGAGTCTCCAGGTCAAAATCCATAAACTTCATAATGTGAATATCTCCGCCCGAAATGCCGGGTAAATCAAAAAGATACTTCCTAATCACCTATATGGTGTGGTCGTGACGATTTGTCAACGAAGGTCTGAAAAAATTAGAAGGCCTTATAATCAACAACAAAAAGGTGAACCGGATCAAAAGATTTTCTTAACATAACAGTGGCCTCCTTTTTAGCGTGAAAGAATGATATCAGGTTGCATATGCGTTTGTAAATAGTTTTTTGAGCCTATTTGCAGCAAAGTCCGTCAAAGTCCGTTTAATTGGACTTTGTTGATTGATTATTTGTTTTTTCTGCGGTTCTGATTCAGATCAGACTGCCTTCTGAAGATCTATTTTGACAGCTTCGGCGACCTTAATATCAGCGGGAAGCCAGCCAATACTGTCGATCTCATCTTCTGTTATCCACCTGGCAGCCTCATGTTCCAAAAGTTTTAAGTGAGAACCCTCTGCGAGCGTCGCCCAGAAACATTTCATCGAAAGGTGGAAACCCGGATAGTCCTGCTCCACGGTGATCAGGTGTTCTCCGACAATGATCTCTGCTTCAAGCTCTTCTCTTATCTCACGCGCAAGCGCGTCTTCAGGAGATTCGCCTTCTTCGATCTTGCCGCCCGGAAACTCCCAGCCGTCTTTAAAATCTCCGTACCCGCGCTGGGTTGCAAATATCTTATCTCCGTCTCTGATGATTGCAGCTACAACTTTGATGGCTGTTATTCTTCTGTTCATTTATATACTCTCATATAATTATCTATGAATTTTGACACGCCAATTATACCTTAATAACCGGGACAGAAGGCTGTCACTTTCGTTGTATAATATTGCACACAACAGACAAGATTTATGATAAGCGGTAAACAGTACAGGTGGTTTGATTTGAGACGGTTGTTATTCGGGTTGATGTCAGTGTTGCTCCTTGGGATCGAGATCCTGATAGGTCTCTTCGGGCAAGGCTGGGTAAGGATCTATCTTGGCGATGTGCTCGTTGTGATCCTGCTCTACACGATCGTAAGGACGATCATTCCAAATAAAAAGATACCCCGGGTCCTGCTTCCGTCGGTAATCCTGGTTTTCGCGTTCGGAGTGGAATTCCTGCAGTTGTGGGGTTTTTGTGACCGTTTCGGGATCACAAACCGGCTGCTCAGAATAATAATCGGAACCGGGTTCTCGTTTGTTGATCTCGCATGCTATGCTGCCGGCGTGATCCCCTGTTATATAACTGAATATCTGATCTCTAAAAAGAAATAAACCTGCAGCAAGAACTGCAGGTTCATTTTTCTTTCGAATGATTGTCCGGATCAGCTGAGCTTTGCTCCACATGATTCACAGTATGTGCTGCCGGGCTCAACCTTGGCGCCGCAATACCCGCAGAAATTGTGCTGAACGGGTGCCTGTTGTGCCGGTGCGGCCTGAATGGGAGCGGCATTTTGCGCGGGCTGACCATAGTAAGCTGTTGCCGTTGTATCTACCGGTACACCATACTGATCGAGCACAGGTGAATATTTGCCGTTCTCATCTACCGGCATTCCGAATTCATTGATATTTGCACTTGTCGGCATACCATACTGATTGACAGGAGTTCCGCCTGCGGGAGCACCCTGATAAGGAGCATACATATTCTGATTAACGGGAACATTATATGTGCCGACAAGAGGCGCCTGAACATCAACAGGGTTTGTGTTCGGGTCAACGTATTTACCCTCAGGAATAAATCTGACTATAAGCCATGAAATAAGAGCTCCGAGTCCTGCCATTCCGTATGCAAAAAGGAATTTGGCATATTCAAGTTCTAATAAGGTTCCGATAATAAGACCTATTATTTCCATTCCGACCCAAAGGATTATCGTCAAAGCAATGAATCCGCCGGGTCTGTGTCCTCTGGCAAGCGCGGTTTTCCTGTTGGCCTTGCAAAGCATCATAATTCCGAAAATCTCTAACATATCTTTCTATTCCTCTTTGTTTTAATATGGCTGCCCCGGCCGGGGCAGTGCCTTTTGTATCGCATTATAAATCAGATCAGGGTGTTCAGGTCAGCACACTCGTAATCCAGAGCAGCTGCAACATTCTTATTTACGATCTTGCCGGCATAACAGTTAACGCCTGTAGCTATTACGGGATTTGCCTTGCATGCATCCTCAAGTCCTGACTTTGCGATCTCAAGACCGTAACGGAGAGTTGCATTTGTAAGAGCGATCGTTGATGTTCTCGGAACAGAACCGGGCATATTGCCTACGCAGTAATGGACAACGCCGTCTTCAACATATACAGGATCATCATGTGTTGTAACGTGTGAAGATTCACCGCATCCGCCCTGGTCGATAGCAACGTCAACAAAGACAGCACCGTTCTTCATCTCAGGCAGATACTTGCGCTTGAAAAGCTTAGGTGTGGAGCCGCCCGGAATAAGAACAGAACCGATTACGAGGTCTGCATTAATGACTGCTCTTTCAACATTGGAGTCGTTGGAAACGAGTGTCTGGATATGTGAACCGAATCTGTTGTCGAGCTCTTCGAGTCTCTTGAGATTTACATCGAGAATGGTTACATTAGCGCCCATTCCGACTGCGATCTTACATGCGTTCATGCCGACCGTACCGCCGCCAAGGATAACAACGTTTGCCTTGGGTGTTCCGGGTACGCCTGCGAGAAGAATTCCTTCGCCGCCGAACTTCTTTTCGAGATACTTGGCACCTTCCTGAATAGAAAGACGGCCTGCGATCTGTGACATAGGAGCAAGGCACGGGAGTGATCCGTCTTTTTCCTGAAGTGTCTCATAAGCGACAGCTTTTACCTTGCCTGCAAGAAGAGCTTCTGTCTGTTCCTTATCAGCTGCAAGATGGAGATATGTGTAAAGGATGAGTCCTTCCTTGAAGAACGGATATTCCTCCGGCAGGGGTTCTTTTACCTTGACCATCATGTCAACGAGAGCCCATACTTCGGCGGCATTGTCGATAAGTGATGCGCCTGCATCGATGTACTCGTTGTCCGTAAAGCCGGAGCCGACGCCTGCACCCTTTTCCATATAGACATGGTGGCCGGCAGCAACATAGGCCTTGACATTGTCAGGTGTAAGTCCCACACGGAACTCGTTGTTCTTGATCTCTTTTACGCATCCGATCTTCATGTTCTGGATTCCTCCCAAATTTATTGTTCTGATAGCCGAACAGTTAATATTATATAGTATCTTTTAATATTTGTTTTCGATTCATTCACAACATGCTTTTTTTAGGTATTTATACTTTAAACTATCAAAAAGGAGGACTGGTTTTGGATTTTGCAAGGATCAGAAGATTTACATATATCATCAACAGTGTCATCCTGTTTCTTGTAATCGCGCTTGCAGGGTTCTTCTTCCTGTGCAAAGCTTCGATCCTTATCTGGTTCAGCATTCCGACTTTATTGGTTTACATAATCGGCTATATCCTGATATCCAAAGACCGTCTCGATATCTATGTAAGACTCGTTTATTTCTGGATCACATTCTATATGTGCCTGTGCACTTTCTGTCTCGGATATAAGATCGGTTTCCATCTCTATTGTTTCTCTATGATACCTATCATCTTCTACACTGAATACATGGCTGACAAGCTCGGCAGGACTAAGGTCAATGCTTTTGTGGCAAGCAGCATTATCGCTATCTGCTACCTCCTGTCCACCGGATATACCGCATTCAACGGACCGATCTATGCTGTTGATAATTCGATCGCCGGTGCATTCTGGACTTTCAATTCGGTCATCGTAATCGCATTCCTGATCTTCTATTCCAGACTCATGTTAAGTCTCATCGGCGACTATGAAAGCAAGCTTAAGGAAGCAGCTCTCGTGGACAGGCTTACGGGGCTTTATAACCGTCACTACATGACCGGAAAACTTGAAGAATCACTTAAAGGCAATGAACCTAAATTCGTTACCATGATCGACATAGATGACTTCAAAAAGATCAATGACAGATATGGCCACAATGCAGGCGATTACATCCTCGTCAATGTTGCACGCATCATGCGTGAGGTCTGCAAAGGCTGTGACATCTCCCGCTGGGGCGGCGAGGAATTCCTGATCTATTCTTCAGGAAACCTTCGCGCAAAAGGTCTCCCAATGTTCGAGACGCTCCGTCAGAGAGTCGAATCCGAAGATTTTGTTTTCGGTGAGGAACATATAAAGGTGACTATCACTTCAGGCATGGCTGAATACACCGGAGGTTCATCCGTTGACAAGTGGGTTAACGTAGCTGACGACAATCTTTATACAGGCAAAAAGACCGGCAAGAACAAGGTCGTCTACTGAACCGCGGTAATTCCCTTGTGATATAATTTGCTCAAAAGTCCATGGGGGGTGATCTGTCATGGCCAAAAGAGCTGATATCCGTAATTCAATTGACAGATATATTAAGGACCAATACGGCGCAGAGCCTGAATATCCCTGGCCGAAATATAATCAGCACGCAGTATATCGCCATCAGGACAACAAAAAGTGGTTCGCACTTATCATGGAAGTTGACAGGGATAAGCTCGGGCTTTCCGGCAGCGGTTCCGTGTCCGTAATAAACCTCAAGATAGACGATGTGTTTTTCCGTGATGTGATAATAAAAGAAGTCGGCATCATGCCTGCCTACCACATGAACAAACAACACTGGATAACCGTTCTGCTGGACGGAACAGTACTTTCTTCCGAAGTCGAAAAACTAATCGACGTCAGCTTCAATGCAACAGCGCCAAAGCGCCGCAAGAACAAGGTGCAAGAACCGCGCGAATGGATAATACCCGCAAACCCGAAGTTTTACGATGTTGAAGCGGCGTTTGCGAAAGACAGCATCATCACATGGAAGCAGGGCGCCGGCATAAACCAGGGCGACACAGTCTATATGTATGTCGCAGCACCGGTATCGGCGATCCTCTATAAATGCAGGGTTCTGGAAACAGACATTCCCTATGACTATCAGGATAAGAATCTCTCCATCAAAGCACTCATGAAGATCGAGCTTCTCAAACGTTACGATCGAGATGCATTCACTTTCTCAGTGCTCGGTGATAAGTACGGGATCTTCGCGATCAGAGGACCGAGAGGCGTACCGTTTTCGCTGAGCGAAGCACTGAATGTATAAATTGCAGATAAATCCTAAACGATAAACAGGAAATCAGCAAAAGTCTGTATAAAGTCGTACTTTTACCTGATTATTCTCGAAAAAAACAAATGTCAGTGTAAAAATCCGGCATTGCCTGATTTTTTCTGATCTTTTGAAATCAGTAAAAAAGCGGGCATTAAGAAAGTATTACATTCGATACATACGTCATCAGAGTGACGGAGATGTTGATCATCATCAGGACCGTGAAGACCAGAAGATGCGTTCTGATCTTGTAGTAGACGGTTGCGATGAACTCTCTTATGAATGCGTTTATAAAGAAATAACTCTTGGTCCTGCTGCCGATTCCTTCCGTTTTGATGCGCTGCCTTGATGCAAGGAAGCCTGCGCGGAATACATGATAATTGGTTGTGGCAAAAGCGATCTTCGGCACTTTTTTGCGCGTTGTCTTTTTGATTATTTCAACTGATCTGGCGAAGTTCTCGTATGTGTTGGTTGCCTTATCTTCGATCAGGATGGAAGATTCCGGGATCCCCTGCTTCAACAGATATTTGTGTATGGCTTCCGCTTCGGTGATGACTTCGTTTTTGCCCTTTCCGCCGGTGGGGATGAAGATAATGTCTTTGCCGGTTACTTCTTTCTGCATTTTGGCAAACTCGATCGCACGGTCGATCCTTGACTGGAGAAGTTTGGTCGGAGTGCCGTCTTTGTGCATCTGGCAGCCGAGTATCAGGATGTAATCCTTATCAAAAGCAGGAATGTGGTGGGCTGCCCTTATGCTGAGTATTATCGATCCGGCAAGAATGCACTCGAAATAGACAACGATGATTCCTGCCGTTCTTTCGATGAACATGCCGATAAAACGGCCGGGGCCGGTATATTGGTGAACGTCTATGAATGTTGAGTTCTGAAGGATATATGAGACTGTTGCGGGAGTAACTGTTGCAATCAGCAGGAAAATGCTGAGGATAGCGGCAAGCATATTGCGCCATGTGCGGCCTTCACGGCTGAGAAGACGGATATTGCTTGCTGTTGCAAGGATAGCCATTAATACCGCAATCGGCATTGTCAGGATTGCAAATGTCTGGAGAAAATCCAGGAAGCTTGAAAGCACATCCATCAGACCCATCCTGTGAGTCGTTATAAGGTTTACGAGATTCATGAGGAAGCTGCCTGACATGAAGATGATGAGACCGCTGGAGAGTATATTCCGTGT
>Ga0326512_10000653_pt1 | contig 29633 bp, 16 predicted proteins | sample 1_2617_0518_D_FD_203652 | JGI IMG/M metagenome (GOLD analysis project Ga0326512, IMG submission 203652) | Bovine rumen microbial communities from UC Davis, California, United States - 1_2617_0518 | ecosystem: Host-associated > Mammals > Digestive system > Stomach > Rumen | place: USA...
TTCTCGCTGCGACATCCCAGCATTTTGGGCTGGGCGTCCATCGAGAGCAGTGCGTCGAGACCAGGCATTTCGGCGAAGTCCACCTTCTTGGCGATACGGTCGTCGACGGCAAAGAGTTTGGCATCGCTGTGCTCCACCAGATGATGCATCGTCTCGGAGGTGTAGTCCGTCAGCATCGGCACAATGACGGCGCCATAGGTCATTGCTGCTATATAGGTAATGCCCCATTCGGCAGAGTTGCGTCCGCACATGGCAAACTTGAACCCGGGTTCATAACCGCACTGACGCCATGTCTCGTGGTAACGGGCCACGATGGCAGCCACATCACAGAATTTGTATTTGTTTCCGTGGTAGTTGGCGAAAGCTCCCAAATCCCAATGTTCAGTTACGCTCTTCTGAAAGAGCTCGTTCATTGTTTTTTCCATACTCTTATATTATTATACAATACTTTATGAGTGCAAATATAAGATATTTTGGGAATATAATCTATAAATTCCATCAAAAAATAGAAGAAAATGAAAAAAAATCGCGTTTTTATACCTTTATCTGACAAAAAAACGCTATATTTGCAAACTGAATTGACGTGTGGACATTCCCAAATCGTCGAACAGTAAAACGGTAAAAACAGTAAAATTGCAAATATGTATCGTACAAAAACCAACGGCGAGCTCCGTCTCGCCAACGCAGGCGAGCAAGTGACCCTCGCCGGATGGGTGCAGCGCGTACGCAAGATGGGGGCACTGACCTTCGTGGATCTGCGCGACCGCTACGGCATCACCCAGATAGTCTTCAACGAAGAGAAGGATGCTGCCCTCAACGAAAAGGCGTCACGGCTGGGCCGCGAATATGTGATTCAGGTTGTGGGCACCGTGAGCGAACGTGAATCCAAAAACAAGAATATCCCCACGGGCGAGATTGAAATCATAGCCACTGAGCTGAACATCATCTCCACGTCGGAAGTACCCCCCTTCACCATCGAGGACAAGAGCGACGGCGGCGACGACCTGCGCATGCAGTACCGTTATCTGGACCTGCGCCGTCCGACGGTTCGCCGGAATCTCGAGCTTCGCCACAAACTGGCCTTCGAGACACGTCGTTATCTGGACGCACAGGACTTCCTGGAAATCGAAACGCCCTTCCTCATCAAATCAACACCGGAGGGCGCGCGTGACTTTGTTGTTCCGTCGCGCATGAACCCGGGACAATTCTATGCCCTGCCCCAGTCGCCGCAGCAGTTCAAGCAGTTGCTCATGGTGGCCGGCATGGACCGCTACTTCCAGATTGTGAAGTGTTTCCGCGACGAGGACCTTCGCGCCGACCGTCAGCCGGAATTCACACAGATAGACTGTGAGATGTCGTTTGTTGATCAGGAGGACGTCATTCAGATGTTCGAGGGCCTGATGAAACACCTCTTCTCCACCCTCAAGGGCAAAGAGTTCGCCGAAGCGTTCCCCCGCATGAAGTGGGTGGATGCCATGAACGGCTACGGTTCGGACAAACCCGACCTGCGGTTCGGCATGAAATTTACGGCGCTGAAGAGCCAGGCGCTGGAGAAAGAACTGGACGATCCCGCCGACACCGTCAACGTCATCCCTGACGGACAGTTCGGTGTGTTCGACTCGGCTGCATGGGTAGGCGGTATCTGTGCCAAAGGCTGCGCCTCATATACGCGCAAACAGATTGACCAGCTGACCGACTTTGTGAAGCGTTCGCAGGTGGGCGCCAAGGGCCTCATCTGGATTCGCAAAAACGAGGACGGAAGCATCAAGAGCTCGGTTGACAAATTCTACAGCCCCGAGACCGTTGCCGCATGGTGCGACCGCTTCGGTGCCGGAAACGGCGACCTGATGCTGATTCTCTGCGGCGACAAACGCAAGACCCAGAAACAGCTCTGCGCCCTCCGTCTCGAGGTGGCCGACCAGCTGGGATTGCGCAACCCCTCAGTGTTCGCACCCCTTTGGGTGATTGACTTCCCCCTGTTCGAGTGGGACGAGGAGACGCAGCGCTACTATGCCACCCACCATCCCTTCACAATGCCCAACCCCGACGACATCCCGCTGCTCGACAGCAAGCCGGGTTCGGTGCGTGCGTGGGCTTACGACTGTGTCATCAACGGCGTTGAGCTGGGCGGCGGTTCGGTGCGTATCCACGACTCGCAGCTTCAGGAACGCATGTTCGAACTCCTCGGGTTCACACCGGAGAAGGCAATGGCCCAGTTCGGCTGTCTGATCAACGCGTTCAAATACGGCGCACCTCCGCACGCCGGCCTGGCCTTCGGTCTGGACCGTGTGGTTTCGATGTTTGCCGAACTGGACAGCATCCGCGACTGCATTGCCTTCCCCAAGAACAATCAGGGTCGCGACATGATGATGGATTCCCCCTCTCCCATCGATCCTGCCCAGCTGGACGAATTGCAGCTCAAGCTCGATCTGAAGGAGACGCTCTGAATATAGTTCAGCGTTAAGTAATCTATAAAAACCAGCCGGGCAGCGCAGAGCTGCCCGGTTTATTTTTATTGTTTCCAGTGAACAAAGGCAGCGGCCGAAACCGCTGCCTTTGGATTTATTTTACTGAAGCACGAACTTGCGGGTCTGTACGCCGGAGCCTGATGTGATGCGGAGAACATAGACACCCTTGGTGCCAATCTCTGCGGCCGCTTTGGCCCTGACGGTTCCGTAGGTCGTCTCGAAAGCGGCGACTTCGGTACCGCTGAGGTCATAAACGCTCACGCGAACCTTTTCATCGTAGGAGAGAGTGACGACAGCGTCGTCGGAACTCTTCACCACACGGATGGTGCCGCTTGTGCCCAGCAGGTCGTCGGTATTCCAGGTCAGGCCGGCAGGCAGATCGGGAAGCTCGAACTTCACCGTATTGGCATCGGTGGCGAAGCTGCGGGAAGTGAAGAGCTGGAAGCTGTCGCCCTCCTTGATTCTGTCGAGGACAGCATCGCGCTTAATCACCAGTTTGAGAATACCCTTGAGCGACATCTGACCGAGGCAGTAGCAGTAGGTATTGCTGATGGTGTCGCCGGAGGTATCGAGGTCGAACTCAATCGTACCGCCATCCTGGATGATAACCGACTGGGCCGTCGTGCCGTACATACCATAGTATCCGGGACAGAAGAGACCTCCGTTCATGACATACACCTGGGTGTTGCCCACATAGTAGTAGGCATAGAGCATCGTCCCCTCGCGTACGGTAATTCTGCCGCGACCCGAAACGGTGGAGGTAGCCGTCTTGGAGCTGCGCACCACCATCGTACCTTCCTTCAGGTCGATTGCCGACGAACCTGTGTTGGCTGTCATCGTCAAACGGCCCGTTCCGACCTTGATGAGGTTGGCGTTATAAACACCGGAGAGGGTCATATCCATGTTGAGCGCTCCGATTTCGAAATAGCTGGAGGAGTTCTCAACGGCGAGAGAGCCCGCACCTGTGAGGTGGCCGATTCTGAAGGTTCCTGTCTTGGAAGTATTGTTGCCGCCAAGCTGGAGGGTCGTACCTGCAGGCAGGTTGAGCGTGGCGTTGGGCAGACCGTACGTATTGTTGACCGTGGGAGTGTTAGAACCGGTGTTCTTAATCTGGATAGTGCCCTTGAATTCAGACCAGTCACCGGTAATGACTTCGCGCGGACACGAAGAATCCATATATATATTGAGATTGAGACGACCGCTACCCACAAGTTTGTTCTTGTGATCCACACGGGTGGCCGAATTGAACGTAGCGGTTGCACCTGCGGGCACATTCCATACACCTGTGGTTGACTGGTAGGCCCCGCTGTTGTTGGTCATCTGGACCGTTCCGCCCTTCATTTCGAGCGTATCGCCATAGGACACGGCACCGCCGGCGGGGAAGAGCAGTGTACCCTCCTCAATGGTGAGTTTTTTCAGCGACTGTGTGCTATTGAGACGAAGCTGACCGGCACCCTTCTTGACAAGCGACGTACCGGTGATGCTGCCATCTTGGACAAAGTTGTAGGGATTATTGAATACAGACCCCTTGCCCACGCGGACAGGAGCGGGATGGGCCACCACGGAATTGAGGGGCCAGAATACGGCGCTGTCGCCTAAATTAACCTTGCCGGCCTCGGTGGTGTAGGCACCTATAGAACCGGGGTTCTGCTCATCGGCCACGGAGGCGAACTTGAGCGTGCCGCTGTTGACGAAGAGGCCGCCCGAGAACGTGTTCTTGTTGTTGAGGGTGAGCGTACCGCCGCCATTCTTGACAAGCGCACCTTCACCTGCAATGCCGTAATCTCCCGAGAGGGTAAAGTTCTTGTCTCCCTCGAACACCGTGGATGAGGGATAAACCGTCTCGGCAATCTGGATATCCGTGACAGCGGCACTGTTGTTGAAGGTCACAGCATCGCCAGTCACGAAGATGTCGGCAACGCCTTCGTTGGTGAAGTTCTGCGTCTCCATGAAATCCCAGACGTTGCTCTGAAGGCCCGACCAGACCACAGAACCGGCCTCACGAGCACCGCGGACGATGAGCATGAGGTTGTTGTCGCTGACGGTTACCTCATACTTGATACCGGCGAGACCGGTTACCTTGACGAGGCTGAGGTCATCGGCCTCAATGCCCTTGCTGGCAGTCATGATAATGTATTCGCCCTGAGGCAATGTCTCCGCATCGATGAGGTTGATTCCAATCACGGTGTTGTAGGCCACCGAGAGGTTGCCGGATGTGAAATTGAAGCCCTTGATGAAGGCCGAATCGACGAGGATGCGGTCGTTGGTACCTTCGGCAATATTGAAGTCGATGGCAAGGGTATCGGCACCGTTGAGTTCCAGTCGCGTAGTGGAGACTGTACCAATCACATTGTCGCCTGCGGGATGAATCGAAGAGCCGTGCTCGGAAACGATGCCCTGAGAGAAGGTGGCATCGGAATAGAGAGCCGAGAAACGTTTGAGAATCAGTTTCGAATTGGGAAGGCTGGCCGATGTGGTGAGCGAGCCCTGCCAGATTTCGGTATTGCCCGTATAGGCGTAGGTGCCGCCCTCGAGACGGAGATCCTGCTGACCCAGCTTGAGGAGCCGCATATCGCCGGTGAGCGTACCGCCGGAAAGCACCTCGTTGTTGAATGCGAAGACCTGAATAGCCTTGGGAGCCACGCTGCCCGATACGGTGGTCGTATTGGTCGTCTTCTCGAAGTCATACTTGCCGAAATACTTCTCGACGCTCTGTGTTTTGGGCGCATTGCATTCGCCGATGTAGAGGAACTCGCCGTTGTCGGCCGAGGTAATGGAACCGGAAGCGGCGACTTCCTTCTTGCCGTTGGTGCAGAGCGGCGGAGGCGGCAGCGTGATGCCCTCGAGTTCGCCGAGGTAATAGCTCACGTGGGGCGGCTGGTTATAGCCGGACATCTGCCAATAGACACCCTGACGATAGGCCATATCGTACATGAGCGAGTAGTTGCGGAAGGCGGTAGGCATGGTGGTGGAATAGATACGGAAACCGCTCTCATCAGCCTTGCGCAGCACCAGTTCCTCACGCCAGTCGCCGAAGAGGTCGGCCTGGATACAGGGATTGCCCTTGGTATTGTTGTTGGTCATACAGCCTTCGGAAACCCAGATGGGATTGCTGTTTCCGTATTTGCGAACGGCCATTTCGATACCGTTGCCTGCGGCATCGCGCGTATTATAGTCAAAGCTTTCCTCATACATGTCGCCGTCCCAGAAGATGCGTGCGTTCATCGTCACGCCGGGAGCCTGGCTGGAGACGGTCTGGTCTGCTCCGCGCGAAAGCGTAGCGCTCCAGAAGTGTCCGTCGGTGGTCCAAAGCTGGGCTCCGGGCCACTGGTTGGTGAACTTGCCGGCCAGACAGCGGCCGTTGTCATTGCCGCGCACCCAGTGAATGAGCATCTCGTTGGTCGTCGCATCCACAAAGACGGCTCCGGGATTGTCCTCCAGACAACGGAACCCCTCCTGTCCCTTGCGGAAGGGATCGAAATCACTGTAGTGCTGGGCATCGCCATGGCCCAAACCCGTGGAAGACAGGCGGCGGCCGAACTCATCGACCACGCAGTTGCCGTGAACAATCTCATCGCGGCCGTCCTCGTCCACATCGACAATGGCGAAGTTGTGGTAGCCCTGTCCGTACCAGGGGTCGGAGGTGTCGTCGGTGGCAAAAGTCCAACGGCGCACGAGTTTCTTGCCTACGACATCCCAGGTACACATGTGGAGGTTGGTGTAGCAACCGCGTCCGATGTAAATGGATGGATGACGGCCGTCCAAATAGGGAGCTCCCCAGTAAAACTTGTTGGCGCGATGGCCATAGGCCTTGCTGTTGCCGTTCCACCAGAAGGCGGCACTGACGCGAGCCAGGCCGTTGCCCTTGGCGACATTGTTCTCAACGGCATCGAAAATCTCGGAATCAAGCACCTGTCCCGTCTCACCGTCACACAACACAAGCCATTCCTCGCCCTGCGTCTGATAGGTGGTAGATTGGGTAGCAGCCTCCGTGCGGTAGTTGACCGTCGCATCACCCATCGTATAGCGACCGCCGCCAGCCTTGGGGAAGGTGGTGCCGTCAGTGGCACGAATCACTACCTCGGCCTTGCCGTCCTCATCGAAGTCGAAGGCCATGCAGTCGGACTCCACGTGGTTGAAATTAATCATGTTGGGTCCGAGGTCGATGTACCACATCAGCGTTCCATCCAGCTTGTAGGCCTCAAAACGCGTATATGCCGTGACAGATTTGCGGAAATCGCCGTTGAAACGCTTGACGATATACTCGTATTCACCGTCACCGTCGAGGTCGGCCACGGAAATGTCGTTGACGGAATAATTCGTCATCATGTCGTTGCCATGATCGTCCTTGCCGGCCACGACTGGCACCTCGATGTACGGATGGCTGTTGCCGTCGAGGCTGGATATCACGCTCACGGCATCACAGCGGGTCTGTTCCTTACCGTCGACGACCGCAGCAACCTGATAGGTCGAAGAGGCCGTACCGGCAGCATCCGAATAGTTGGAAACCTCGAGTCCCCCGGCAATGAGCGAGCCGTCGCGGTAGAGATTGTAAGTCACATCGTACCATTCATCGCCGGGGATGCGCCAGGACGTATAGACGCCCGAGCCGACCTTCATGGCGATGAGGCCGCGATTCAGGGTTTCCATCTGTCGCTGGGCGAAGAGGGAAACGGCGGAGCCTAACACAACGGCTCCCACAAAAAGTAGTTTTTTCAACATATAGCGCAAATGTTTATAATTTGTTTTCAATGAATAATACGGATTGCAAATATACGCAAAAAAATCCGAAACAGAACAATAAAGGTGGGATTTTAACACAAATCCCACCCATTTATACCTGTTTTTAACGATTTACGCTGATTTTGACGGCATCGGAATGCGCTGTCTGGTCGGGCGAATACTGACACTGAACCGTCGCGATGCCTACGGCAAACTGTCCGGCATGGGTGACATTTAAGTCCCATGTGAAGACGTGCGTTCCCTTGGGCAAGCGGTCGAAGAAGAGTCGCGTCACGGAATCTTTCGTCTCACGATAGTAGTAGAGTCCATCCTGGGAAACCGCCCCGGAAAGCTGGTCTGTCGGCTCGAAGCAGGCACCGCGTTCATCCACAAGCGAGACATACTCCAAATCACATTCGTTGCGAATCACAAGCCGAACCTGCACCTTGTCTCCCACGCTCAAAGTATCGGGGTGGACGGTGCTTCCATCAGGCTGATAGCGGAGCAGTTCCTTTGTGACGGAGAGTTCCGGGGTACGGGCAGCAACGGTTTGCGACATCGGGGATTCATACTGGGCATAGAGCGAACCCCAGGCGGGCGCATTGCCCTGTTTGACGACGGCGAGTGTTTTCTCGCCGGCTGCAGCGGAAACCTCCACACGGGAATAACCCAGGTAACGGTCGGCAGCAGGGAATGTGACGGGCTGTCCACCCAGGCTGACGTCAAGCTGGTTCTCCCCGGCTTCCCAACGTGTGCCGCAGGTCATCAGAGCCGCCACGGCATCGGCCGCCAGCGACGAGTTGCCCCAGTCGGTGGTTTTCTTCTCGAGGAGGAGCCACTGGCGGATGGCATCAATTTCGTCGGTTCGGGGATCTGCTTTTTGGAAGGTCTTCAGTATCACAGATGTGAGCGTGACGGGATTCCACCAGCGATAACCGCCCAAGCGGATACCGTCCCAGTACATCCCCTGTCCGGGCTTGGAGAGCGCATGCTGACGCAAGGATTCGACGATGGCCCGGGCCTGTTTGGGATTCTCGCCGCGGTTGTGGAGCGTGAGGGCGGTGTAGGCCCTGGAGACGAGCGACTGTTCGCCCCAGCGCCGGCTCACTTCCGAGACGGCCCTGTCAGCTATCTTGCGGGCCTCGCCCTTGTGGTCATATTCCGGCCAGAGCGAACGGGTATAGGCGTAGGCAGCAAAATCGGCATAGTCGACCTTCCGGCTGAAACGCAGCATCTCGTCGCGCTGTCTTACGGTCTCGCTGTCGTAGTAGCTGAGGGCCCGTCGGCAAAGTTCCGTCAGGGCCTCATCGCCCTTGGCATACCCCCAGCTGTGGAGTTCGCCCACGAGCTGGAGCAGGGTCTCCGTTGCCCAATAGGACGAATGTAGATAGTGACAGCTGAACCATGCGATACCGCCGTCGGCCTGTTGCAGGTCTTTCAGTTTGGCGAGCACCTGACGCCGTGTAGCGGCATTACGAGCTGAGTCAGTGAGGTCTTCCAGACGTGACATCCGTTCGGTCTGACGGCGTGCCTCCGGGAGCCAGGGTGAAGCCTGTAGCGATGTAATCTTGAGGTCGGAATTCTTCTCCAACTGCGACACGAGGACACTGTCGCGGGCGTTGTTCTCCGTCCAATGGTGAATGGCTTCTGCCAGCTGCGGATTGTCCTTCACCAGCCCTTCGGACAGGCAGAGGGCGAAGAGGTTGTGGGCGAGCGAGGTGGCTGTCACATAGTCGCCGTCGGCAATGACGGGCAGGGCCAGTATGGCATACCATACGGGATTGGCACACACTTCGAGGGTCAGCCGGGCATCAGCCGGCCAGGCAGGTACAGCCATCGACAGCGTATCGTCGGAGGGCTGCATGTAGAACGGCAGCGTCTCGACCACAGGCGAAACGTCGGGCAGTACGGGCAGAGCCTGCTGTTCGCCGTCGCCGTTACCTGCGGCATCGGCCGCCTTGACGCGGAACGCCAGCTGCGCCGTACCGGAAGGCACACGAACGGTCACACCGACGGGGGCCGAACCCTTGGGTCCGACTTCCACGGCTCCGTTTTTCCGGCCTGAGGTGATGTCAATGGTCCCGTTGGTGAAAGGATTGAAGACTTCTATCTCATAACGGGCTGTAAGGGTTGTGTCGGTAGCATTCTGGATGAGTGCCTCCAAGCGGATTTCATCGCCCGTACGCACAAAACGCGGGAGTTTGGGCTGCACCATCACGGGACGCTGGGTCACCAGCGTGCGGCTGATGCCGGATGTCATGACCCTGCGGTTGAAGGCTAAGGCCTGGAGCGCCCAGGTGGCGTTGCTCTCGGGAGCCTTGAAGCGATAGATGCAGGTTCCGTCCTCCCCTACCGACAGCGAGGGTTCCCAAAGGGCCACTTTGATTTCGCCCTGACGCAGCGGGACATCCAGCTGACCGGAAGTATGGGCGCCTGTGTTTTCTGATGCCGCCATAACTCCCATGATGACATCCCCGGGATCCATGGGTTCCACTGCGGCATCCTCTTCCACAGCCACCATGCTGGTCATAGCATTAAGAGCCGTCGGCGCGGGGGCAGCCGACTTGAATAGACTCCTTCCGTAGGCGCGCACACCTCGTTCTGAGAAGAAACGGTGGCCGTACAGGTTCCAATGGGGTTCAGTAATGATGAAATCAGAATGGGAGTTTTGCTGCCAGGCTGCTTCGGTGGATATATAGGAAAGATACCATCTTTGAACCCGTACAAAATCTCTGCTCCATTTATTGACGTTGAAGGTCCAGCGGTTGTCGGCCAAATCCTGCAACGCCTGATTGTAAAACTCCAGAATCATCTGCGCCTGCGCAGGCTTGCCATCCTGGTTGCAGACAGTGAACGTCCATTCCTCGTCCTGTCCGGGCACCAGACGGTCGCGGAAAGACGTGAGCGCCAGGGAGATGTTCTCCTTGTGGGGCGACAGCATCCGGACGCGCTCATGGTGTGTTTGGAAATCGGAGACTGTGATGATATCCACTGTGAGGCTCTCGTCGAGGCCCTCTGGCATTAGCATCGTGAAGTGATGAAGACCCGGTGTGTAGTGGAGCCACCCCTGCGCCTCCACCTTGAAGCGGGACTGAGCCACGTACCAGATGTGCGTCTCGCGATCAGTGCCTATCAATACATGCATCTTGTTTTTCTCCAGACGGCGCGAGGCCTCCGGAATCCACAGAGGCAAGGTGGCATAGCAGCGGCTGTCGTTCTCACGGTAGAGAATCACCTGTTGTTCCAGGGGAGCGGTGTCACTGTCGTCTTTCACCTCGACGCGCAGCAGGTAGCGGCCGGATTTGAGCGACGCAGCCTTCACGACCGGATTGGACGACAGGAACTCACCCTGCGCCTCGCAACGTGTGGTGTCGGCGGCATCGAGGAGCTGCCACAAGAGGCTGACTTCCTGGTCATCGGCATCGGTGGAACGATAGACGAGGGGCAGCCGGAGCGTCTTCTCCTGAAGCAGGAAATCGGTGCTGCCCGACCACGCTATCTCGCGGATGCGTCCCAGCACGAAGGCGGCAGCGGCCTCCTGCGTCTCTCCGCCGGCATCGGTGAGGCGGGCGTTAACCGTCCAGCGGTAACGGGGATAACACCAGCGAGGACGGTCACGGGCCACCTGTTCGCGGGCGATGACCTCGGCAGGCACTGTGTATTGAAAGGAGCCGTCAGCAGCGGTGTGCACAACGGTATCCACCATTGTCTCTCGTATGACAGACTCAAACCACGACCACTCCGCGCGTGACACGAGGAGCTTCACATCCCGGTCGGCCAGCGGGAGACCCGTGTAGGTCTCTGCCTTGCCCCGGATAACCACGGGCTGGGAGGCATCATAGGAATCGCATGTGCCGTCCATGGAGATGAAGAACGTAGGAGTCTTGTACTCGGAGACATCGAACCTATGGACACAATGTATATCACCCAGCTTCACCCTCAAGTCATAGTTGCCGTTCATCCGGTCGGCAGGAATCACGAACTCGCCTGTAATCTGCCCGTTGGCATCGGTTGTGAATGTCCGGGTCTCCACGGTCTCCCCGTTAGGGTCACGTAATGTCACCTCGGCATCACGGCCAGAGAGGAGTCTGCGGTTGAGGCTGTCCATCTCGTAGGCAACCGCCGTGAATCGCATTTTCTCGCCCGGCCGGTAGATGGCAAGATCGGTGAAGACTTCGATCCCGCCGTGAGCTGATTCTCGGGTCGGGTATTGCGTGAACGACAGTTCGGGCGTATAGTGGTCGCCGGCTTTCGGAACCGAAACAGTGTAGTTTTGGTATCGCTTGTCATCCACCCTCAATGAGGCATATCCTTCTCTGCCGGTTGTGAGATTGAAGGTGGAACGGTTGACTTTCACTTCCAGCGGAACAGCAGCACGAGGTTCACCGGTTTTGCTATCAACCGTAAAAACAAGAGTCTCCTTCGGGTCGGATTGGGAGGCGAAGAGGGCGTAGGCCGAGACACGCATCAGGGCGTACTTGTTCACCTGCCGGTCCATCTGCCAGGCGCTGCCCACCTTGAAGCGGGGTACAATGACGTAGTAGCCGGGGCTCAGCGGCTCAAACAAGGTCTCCCCCGTCCGTTCCTCCCACGGCTGGTGTTCCGGGAACGACAGCGACTGCGTGGCAATCGGGGTCTTCCCCTTGAGGTTGATTTGCCAACGGACATTCTTGTACTCCTCGTCGTTGATGCGGAACAGGAGGGCTTCGGCCTCCCTGACGTTGCGGGCCTTGGCCGTTACTGCTATTGCCTGCGAGGGATGGACGGCCTGGGCATAGGAGAGCCGCACGTATTTGCGCTCAACCATCTGGATGATGTTACAGATGGCGTCCACATGGCGCGAATGGGGATAGCGGCTGAGATATTCCTTGTAGAGCGGATAGGTCTCCTCGTCACCGTCAGTGTGTGACAGCAGGAGGCCGCTCTCTTCATGTCCGGCATAACGGAGATAGGATTCCACTTTTTTATTGGGATTGCCAGCGCGGTCCTCCAGATAAATAGCAGGCACCGTGGCATCGGCATTAGCCTCCTGCCAACGGGCGTACCACTGGCGACGCAGGTCGTCATCCACGGTCATATCAACGGCCTCGTTGTAAAGGAAGTCGAGCAGACGGGGCAGGTAGTCATGAGAGTTTTCTTCGGACACAATCACGAGATTCCGCTCCCGTATATCTATATCCCGCAGCGAATCCTCCTGGCTCAGAGCCTCGTTGAGCAGATTCTGGATGCGGGCGTTGAACTGCGCGTCGTCCCACTCCGCGATGTCGGCGGGCAGTTGGTCGGCGGGGTTCTCACGACCGCGCCGCTCCCATTGCGTGGCCTGTTTGTAGGCCTCATAGACGCGTGCCTCCAATATGGCGAGCAGGGCCTTGGTGTCGGGAGCCTTCACCACGGAGCGCGTCTCCCCGATGCGGCGCAGCACCTCGGAAGCGTTTTCTTCGGAGATGGCCGTCTGGGCCAGGCTGTAGCGTATCAGAGCATCGACGGCTTTGTCTCCGTCTCCCTTTTTGAGTGCGTCGGAGAGCTGTGTTTCTGCATTGGCCGCTACCGTCTTGGGATAGCGGAAGTCGGGTTCGCCATCCTTGCCGGAAAGGTGGAAGAAACTCATAGTCAAAAGGGATATAAACAGTAAGTGTTTCATATAGGATGTCTGATGTCTGAAGGATAATGTCTGAGAATTATTTTCCTGCCAGAAGGGCATTCACCTGGGCAATGACGGAATGGCCGGCATCGTTGTGGATGACATGATGGGCCCTGCGGTCTTTCTCGTCCTGCGGCATTTGGGAACGGATACGGGCCAGAATTTGTTCCCGGGTACTGTGGTCCCGAATTTGCACTCGGGAGATACGGAGTTCCAGCGGGGCAGTGATGCTCCATATCTCGTCGGCCTGCCGGTCGAAACCGCTTTCCCACAGGATGGCGCTCTCGAAAAAACATCTCCCCTGCTGTCGTTGTTTCCACCTTTCCAAATCGTCAAAGGTGGCCGGATGAATAATGGCATTGGCACGCTGCAGGGACTCGCTGTTGTTGAAGATGACAGCCGCCAGCGCCTTGCGGTCGAGCTGTCCCTCCTTATTATATATATGTGCTCCGAAGGCAGCGATGAGCGACGCTTTCACACTGGGGTCTTCGTTCATGAGCCGTTTGGCTTCGCGGTCGCAGTCATAGACGGCATAACCCATCGTACGCAGCAGTCGCGATACGATGGATTTTCCTGTACCTATGCCTCCTGTAATGGCTGTCAACATATGGGGTTCAATATTTTTCACCAGACTCCCCGCTCGTCCACATATTCCACACTGTCGGGAATGACGCGCAGGTTAGTGATGATCTCATCATTCAGGTCGGAACGCAGCCGGTATTTCAACCGGATGGGTATCTTGCGTTTCTTTTCATACAGAATGTCCAGATATGACACTGTCAGCGTAATGTCGTCGGCCGACAATTTCCGGTAGTGGGACACATCCACCAGACAGGTCACCGTGACCCTGTCGGGGAAAATATTCAACCGATGGCCGTCGGGCACATAAGAAGTCTCCACGGGAAGGTTGCTGAACGTCCGCTCAACATACTGCAGTACGGGGATGCGTATATTTATAGAATCGGGCGAAAGGTTCACACCGACGGGAGACAGCAGACGGACCTTTTCTGAGAGCGTGTCCGTCAACTGATAGTACCGTTTCGGAAGCATCGTCACCATCGTCATCGTGTCCAGCATCACAGCTGGTGCATGCACCAGCACCGATTCCGGACTGAATCTTACTGGCTGACACCGGTAGTTGTCGGCCGGACGATAGTCGATATTGAGCCGCACAGGCAGCTTCTTGCCATCAGCTGTCGCATAGCGTGCATCGATGAGCGCCGGCGCAACGGCTGTAATCTGCGTCGTAGGCAACAGGTCCGCCAGGATGAGCGACTGCATCTCGGCAGCTGAGATACGGAAATTGCCCGACACGTCGGCATAGCGGTTGAAATCCACACGGAGGTCTTTCACTTCGTTGCCATAGTCATACGACAGCAGGTTCATGTTGATGTCCCGGATATGGAAATGTATCTTTTCGGGCACCGGGGTAGTGAATACTTTGTTATCGGGCTGGTTTTCGATGATGAAAGCAACCGTTATCTCCGCATCGTTCTGTTCGCGGGCCGTCTCGACCACCCAGAAGAATAGCGACATAAGGATAAATGCCGTGAAGATGAGCACCTCACGGCGACGTGTTCGCTTAAACACGGCCTTCAGGTCACGGAAACTTCGTACAAATGGGGATTTGCGGTCCATCGGAAAAACAGAAAGACCGCCGACTGAAACGTCAGCGGTCTGTATTTTGGATTTGTTTATTTGTTGGCCTGCTGAACGTCGGACAGATCCTTGTAAACGCAGTCACGGTTCACCTGAATACGTGTTGTGTATTCGGGCTTGACGCGGAGGATGAAGCTTTCCACTTCTTCCTCTCCCTTACGGTTCGCTTTTTTCACGATACCGTCGATTTTTCCGTAAACACCGCCTGTCGTTACCACGTTGTCTCCAGTCTTCATGCTGTTGCGTTCCTCCTTCAGTTTCTTCTGCTGCTGTTGTTGGGGACGAATCATGAAAAAATAGAACACTACAACGATCAGGATGATGAAAATCCAACTGGACCAGCCGTTGCCCTGGGGCTGACCGGCCTGCAGTAAAATGGTTTCTAACATGTTCTTTTGTTATCTTAGGGTTTAATAATACGGCCCTCTTCGCGCAGTTTGGCCACCACACGGTCGAGAACTCCGTTGACGAACTTCGACGAGTTGGGTGAAGAATAATGTTTCGCCAACTCAATATATTCATTCAGGGTGATGCGCACCGGAATGTCGGCAAAGTGGAGCAACTCGGCAATGGCTGTAGCCATGATGACCTTGTCCATCACAGCCATACGTTCGCTTTCCCAGTTGGAGGCCACTTCATTCACCATCGGAATGTATTCGTGGATGTGATCCAATGTCTGGTGATACAGTTCGTTGGCGAATTTGCGGTCCTCCTCGCTGGCAAACATCTTGGCGAGATGTACGGTTTGGTCGTTTTCTTTCATGCGCTGCACAGCTTTCACTGCATACGACAGCACTACTGCCAGATCGTCGTTCCAGAAGATGTCGCGGCTCTCGAGTGTCTCGTCCAACTGTTGGCAGTTGGGGAACACCTGATTCAGGATTTCCAGCCACAATGCCTTGTCGGTATCGAAATCGGGGGCCTTCGGGGCACTCATGTAATTCTGATAGAGCGGCAGCGCCTCAATCTGCTCCCATAGGGCTCGGTACAGATCCGTATCGAAATCCGAGGTCAGGGTGTTCTCTTCGCAGTAATTAAGCACCTTCCCATCTTCGGCAATGAGCCGTGCCACACGGTTGTTCACAAACCGGAGATTCGGCATACGTTCCTCATCCGAAGGTATATACTTCGAGCGACCCGCCTCCAATTGTTGGCGGCGCCACTCTGTTACCTTCACGATGAGAGCCAACAGATAGTTATAGAGTTTCCACGAAGACTCTACCGCGCTCAGCATCTCGCCGTCCACCTCATGCTTGGGCCGGTTGGCCTGCAGGTCGGAATAGACGAGCTGTACGGTTTTGATACGAATCAGCTGACGGTTGATCATTTCTTAGCCAGAAGATCACGGATTTCGGTCAGGAGCTTCTCTTCTTTCGTGGGCTCCGGATCAGGTGCGGGGGCTGCAGGAGCCTCTTCTTTCTTGCGGTTCAGTGCATTGATGGCCTTCACCAGGAAGAAGATGGCAAGGGCTACAAGCAGGAAGTCGATAATCACCTGGATAAAGTTACCATAGTTCAGGCTTACGGCAGGCGTAATAACATTCTCGCCTTCCATAACTGCTTCCTTCATGACCCACTTCAAATCCGTGAAGTTGGCGTTGCCAAGCAACATTCCAATGGGGGGCATGATGACGTCATTCACCAAAGAGGTGACAATCTTGCCAAAGGCACCGCCGATAACAACACCGACTGCCATATCTACGACGTTGCCGCGCATGGCAAATTCTTTGAATTCTTTGAGCATTGACATAATTAATTCAGATTAAATTGATTAAATTATTCCGATATTTCGTTATAACGACATGCCGTCATTTTGACATTTCGTCATTATTTTATCCTAGGAAGGCCAGCAGGATACCTGCAGCTACGGCCGAACCGATCACACCGGCCACATTGGGACCCATGGCATGCATCAGCAGATAGTTCGTGGAATCGTATTCCAGACCCACATTCTGCGAGATACGGGCAGCATCCGGTACTGCAGACACGCCGGCATTACCGATCAGCGGGTTCAGTTTGTTTCCTTCTTTCAAGAAGAGGTTGAAGAACTTCACAAACAACACACCGGAAGCAGTGGCTACAATAAAAGAGAGGGCGCCGAGACCGAACACCAGAATGGAGTCTGCCGTCAGGAATGTCGAAGCTTGGGTTGAGCATCCTACGGTGAAGCCCAGCAGTATGGTCACGATGTCGATGAGGGGACCCTTGGCGGTGTCGCACAGGCGCTTTGTAACGCCGCATTCCTTGATAATATTGCCGAAGAAGAGCATGCCCAAAAGGGGAAGTCCCGAAGGAATGATATAGCATGTCAGCAACAGACCGATGATGGGGAACATCACTTTCTGTTTGTGGGAAACGGCGCCAGGCGCCTTCATGCGAATGCGACGTTCCTTGTCCGTAGTCAGCAGTTTCATAATGGGCGGCTGGAAGACGGGAATCAGGGCCATGTAGCTATAAGCAGCTACGGCAATGGCACCCATCAGGTGAGGAGCCAGTTTCGACGAAAGGAAGATTGCCGTAGGGCCGTCTGCACCACCGATGATGCCGATGGCACCTGCCTCGCTCGGCGAGAAACCCAGTGCAAGCGAAAGCACATAGGCTCCGAAGATACCGAACTGGGCTGCAGCACCGACCAAAATGAGTTTAGGATTTGCAATCAGAGCCGAGAAGTCGGTCATTGCACCAATGCCCAGAAAGATGAGCGGAGGATACCAGCCTTGCTTCACACCGCTATATAGGATATTCAGTACCGAGCCTTCCTCATAGATACCAATGCGCAAATCAGCGCCCAATGGGAAGGGGATATTGCCGACAAGGATACCGAAACCGATGGGAATCAGAAGCATCGGCTCAAACTTTTTGGCAGTGGCCAAATAGATAAAGAAGATGCCTACCAGCGTCATGATGACGTTACCCCAGGTCACATTGGCAATACCCGTGTAGTGCCAGAGATATTGAAGATTTTGAATGAAAAAATCCAGTTGCTCCATTTAAAATTTAAAATGCTTCGTTTCTTCGCAATTCGTTTGTAGTCGGACTGGGAATCGAACCCAGATCTAAGGTTTAGGAAACCTCTATTCTATCCGTTGAACTATCCAACCCTGAACTTCGTTTCGTGACTCGCCGAACCGCCATAAACGGTTCTTTTGAATGCAAAATCGGTGCAAAGATACAAAAATAATCATAAAAAAGCAAATATTTTCCATTTTATTTGTCCTCAGATTTGTGTTTCTCCTAAAATTTTCGTATTTTTGCCACACAAAAACGGCAAAATTAAGTATCTTTTTACATTCATGAACGAACTCAGACAGCATAGCGCTCCACTTACGCCCGAACAAGTCGCCCGACAACGACAGCTCCACGGCGTCAACCGGCTTACACCGCCAGAGAGAGAACCGCTCTGGAAAGCTTTCCTCGAGAAGTTCCGGGATCCTCTTATCCTGGTCCTCCTCGCCATTATGGTGGTTTCTATGGGCGTCTCCTGCTTTGAGTTCTGGAAACTGCCCAATGTAGGCACAGAAGTCTTCCTCGAACCTCTCGGTGTGCTCATTGCCCTGCTGCTGGCCACCGGTGTCGGCTTCGTCTTCGAGGTCAAGGCCTCACGCGAGTTCGAAATACTCAACCAGGTAAACGACAATACTCCCGTGCGAGTCATCCGCAATATTGACGGTAAGGACCGCGTGGTCGAGATTGCACGATGGGAGGTGGTCAAAGGAGACTGGGTGATTGTAGAGACGGGAGATGAGATTCCCTCTGATGGCATTCTCATCGAGGCTGTATCGCTCTCCGTGAACGAGTCGATTCTCACGGGCGAGCCTATGACGCCCAAATTCCTGCCCTCAGGCGAACAGACCTCCGGCGAAGCTACCGCCTATCCCGTCGACCAGCTGTTGCGTGGCACGACCGTCATCGAGGGACACGGCACTATGGTAGTTTCGGCCGTAGGCGATGCCTCCGAACAGGGTCATGTGGCTCAGGCCACCCTCGTCGACAATGGGGTCACTACGCCTCTCAACCGACAGCTCAATGCCCTGGGCCGACGGCTGTCCACCATTGCTTTCGTTGCAGCTGCGGCTTTCGTGTTCGGACGCATCATCTGGTTCCTCTTCTTCGACGGAAAGGAAGAAACGGTGCTTGAGACCATCCATTACGGTCTCAATTCCATCATGCTGGCTATCACCCTGATCGCCGTTGCCGTTCCCGAGGGACTGCCGCTCAGCATCACTCTCAGTCTGGCCCTGGCCATGCGGCGCATGCTCAAAGAGCACAACCTTGTACGCAAACTTCATGCCTGCGAGACCATGGGCGCCGCCACTGTCATCTGCACCGACAAAACCGGAACACTGACCCTCAACCGCATGCACGTCGAGAACTTGTCCGACTGGCTCGGCAATCCCGAAGTACTGGCTGAGAGTCTGGCTGCCAATACCACCGCATACCTTTCTGACAAAGAGGAGCAGACTGCCATTCTCGGCAATCCAACCGAGGGAGCCCTACTACTGTGGCTCCGCGACCGCGGCATGGACTATCTCCCGATCCGTCAGTCGCTGCCTGTCCTCCGCCAGATACCCTTCTCCACCGAACGCAAACGCATGGAGACGACAGTGCGAAGCGTTGCTCTGGGTGGCAAGGAGGTTACCTACATCAAGGGTGCGCCCGAACTGCTCCTCGCCGATTGCGATGCCATCGCAGAACCTCCTTCCGGCCCGAAGGTTACGGCGAAGGAGATTCAGCAGATGCTGTTGCGTTTCCAAACCCAGGCCATGCGCACTCTGGGCTTTGCCTATCGCATTGAGGACGGCCCCCTCGTCTTCACTGGCATAGCCGCAATCATGGATCCCGTACGTCCCGAAGTACCCGAGGCCATCCGTACCTGCCGCAATGCCGGCATCCGCGTTATTATTGTCACAGGAGACACCATGGGCACGGCCGCGGAAATCGGACGCCAGTGCGGCATCATGCACGAAGGGGAACCTCAACCTTGGGAAATCATGACCGGCGCTGAGTTTGAAGCCCTCTCCGACGAACAGTTTCTCGATGCGCCCGCCGAAAAGCTCCGCATCCTGTGCCGAGCCCGTCCTTTGGACAAAAAACGGCTCGTCAAACTCATGCAACGCCGGGGTGAGACTGTGGCGGTGACCGGCGACGGCACCAACGATGCACCGGCACTCAAGGCAGCCCACGTGGGACTCTCGATGGGAGACGGTACGGCTGTGGCCAAACAGGCATCCGACATCACCATCACCGACAATTCCTTCTCATCTATCGTCAAGGCCGTCATGTGGGGACGTTCGCTCTATAAGAATATCGGACGTTTCCTCCTCTTCCAGATGACCGTCAATGTGGCGGCCTGTGCGGTTGTCCTTGTTGGAGCCTTCCTCGACAGAGAGTCACCACTCTCGGTCACCCAGATGCTGTGGGTCAACCTCATCATGGATACCTTCGCGGCAATGGCACTGTCGTCGCTGCCTCCCGATCCTGCCGTCATGAAGGATAAACCCCGCTCGCCGCGTGCACGCATCATCGATCGCAAGATGGCCGTCAACATCTTGGGATGGGGTCTGTTCTTGTCGGCCGTCCTCATCGCTGCCTGGCTCTCCCCAGCTTGGATGCCCCACGAATGGTTCTTTACCTTCTTCGTCTTCCTCCAGTTCTGGAATCTCTTCAACGCACGTCTCTACAACACCCGCATGCTGTTCTGGGATGCCCATTGGAGCACAGGTTTCTGGGCCATTGCCCTGCTCATCCTCGTCGGCCAATGGCTCATTGTCTCCTATGGCGGACAGATGCTCAACATCATCCGGCCCCTTGATTTTGAGGAGTGGATGACCCTACTCTTGTGGACCCTCCCCGTCTTCCTTGTCGGAGAGATGATTCGCGCTATCCAACGCTTTCGCAATTAAATAAATATGGAATTTGATATTCGCAACACCAAAGCCTCCGAGCAGGAAAAAGAGCTCGACAAGGCCCTGCGTCCCCTGACCTTCAATGATTTCCAAGGACAGGACAAGGTCATCGAGAACCTCCGCGTTTTCGTGGCGGCAGCCAAGATGCGTGGCGAAGCCCTCGATCACACCCTCTTTCACGGTCCTCCCGGCCTTGGCAAAACAACCCTCTCCAACATCATTGCCAACGAGCTCGGTGTAGGGTTCAAGGTCACTTCCGGTCCTGTACTGGACAAACCTGGTGACCTTGCCGGTCTGCTCACCAGTCTCGAACGAAACGATGTGCTTTTCATCGATGAGATACACCGCCTCTCCCCCGTCGTCGAGGAATATCTGTATTCTGCGATGGAGGACTACCGCATCGACATCATGATTGACAAAGGACCTGCGGCGCGCAGCATCCAGATTGATCTCGAACCGTTCACACTGATCGGGGCCACCACGCGCAGCGGTCTGCTCACTGCCCCCTTGCGTGCACGTTTCGGCATCAATATGCACCTCGAATACTACGATACCGAAGTGCTTGCCGGCATAGTCGGACGTTCTGCCCAGATTATGGACATGGACTGCGACGAGGAGGCGGCTATTGAGATTGCCTTGCGTTCACGCGGAACCCCACGCATCTCCAACTCGCTCCTCCGACGGGTGCGCGACTTTGCTATGGTCAAGGGACAGAATCACATCGATATCCGGATTGCCAAGTTTGCCCTCGAAGCGCTGGGTGTGGATACCTATGGATTGGATGAAATCGACAATAAACTGCTGTCAACCATCATCGACAAGTTCGGGGGCGGTCCCGTAGGACTCACCACCATCTCCACCGCACTGGGCGAAGATCCCGGCACCGTCGAGGATGTCTATGAACCCTATCTCATCAAAGAGGGCTTCCTGAAACGCACCCCGCGCGGACGTGAGGCTACGCCTCTCGCTTACAAGCATCTCCACCGCACAAAGTTCGGTGAAGAGGCTTCGCTCTTTGACGAATAAATAAAGGAGGCTGGCATTCCGGTCTCCTTTTTAATTTAGGGTAGTTCTATAAATTATGTCAAGATGGTTTTTGACTTTAAGTGAGTATTATTTTGCAAGTCATTTAAATTCTTGGATGAGCCGTTTTTCTCGTGGCGTAAACTCTGACATCGACGGCCTTGCCTGCCCATCGGGCATATACCACCACAGACGCTGGAAATAATTGCGCAGTTTGCGATTTGTAAATACATAACCCCGGCTGGCATAGGGCAGGTTCCGCATGATACGTTTCTGCCACTCAGAATATGAACCGATATCTGGGTTGGGCATATAATTGTCGCTGCGGTCGTAGAATGTGCCGACGGGAGGCATTTCGCTACTGTGCCGACTGATGAGATCGGCTGAGGTGAGTGTGAAATCGGCCGCTGGTCTGTAGTTCGCTGCATGCCATTCGGCGGTTCCGTTACGTAAGGCTATCTCAATATAGATATCATTGTAATAACGGCTGCGCCTGGTCTTGCCCCACCCTTCCCGAATCACAAAATCGGAGCCTCGGAACACGCTGTCGGGCAGGGCGAAATGTTTGGCGGTAGCCGGGGCGCATATTCTGAGAGTGAAGTCACCGATAACGCCTCCGGCCCATCGCGCTGCGGGTCTCAGCCAATAGGGCACCTCGAAGGTTCGTCCCACACCATAGGACATTCGGTAGCGGTAGGTATGGTGTATGATGTTGCGTCCAGACAGGAATTGTGCTTCAAAATAATAAGCATAGGCAAAACAGATAGAACTGTCCAGTCCACGATTGAAAAGCACGTCTGTGGCATAATCTTCAAGAGTGCTGTCCTCGGAAGCATGTCGCCACACTTCAAGATCAAGGGGATGGAAATCGGAACTCTCCTGCCATACGGAACGGACAACACCATTGCTCCAGGCGAGGGTATCTCCGTTCATGACAACGCTGAAATCTGCAATGTAGGGATGTATGCCTTCGTGACTGAAGGACGCTTCCCAGTCGTTGTAGGGTGCTGCTGCCTCAAATCCCATCGTGACTTTTTTGGGCTCCCTCTGGTTCACGAGTTCGTAATACACGTCAACGTCAGCATATCCGTCATCGCCTAAGGTAATAGTAAGGATTTCCCTGTCGAGACGGATATCGGTCTCCCGGACGGGAACGAGGTGATTGCCGTTGACGAAAAACACGCCGTCGTTAGCTACGGCCGAGACAACCGTCTGCAGTAGTAAAAAAAATATATATATTCTCTTGAACATAACTTCTACTATCCTTAAACTCTTAAACTCCTTAAACAGACTCTGAACTATCCTCCGGGCTCTGTTCGCCGAATCCCCTTTACGGGGTGAAACTATCAACTATATCAGTACCCCGGATTCTGCTTCCAGTTGGGGTGCATGGTCATGAGGTCGTCAGGAATGGGAAAGACAACGGAGGCGCCGGAGAGGTCTGCTTCGGAAGGCACGTGGTCGGAATATTCACGGCCGAAGATTCCGAAACGAATCATGTCGTTGCGTCGCCATCCTTCCCAAGCGAGTTCCAGATAGCGTTCGGCCAGAATATTGTCGAGGGTGGCTTCCACTGCGGAAAGACCGACACGGGCCCGAACGGCATTGAGGGCATCTGAACCGTCCTTACCGTTACGCACCTGAGACTCAGCCTTCATCAGGAGGATATCGGCATACCTGAAAAGGACGATATCGTTGTTGCAGGCACGTCCGTCGGCGTTTGCATCGGGATCGGGGACATACTTGTGAAAACGTGCACCTGCGGTCTTTTCGTGCTCTGTAGCCGTAACATCCTGAGCCACATCGAACGGATAATAGACCAGCGGAGTGGTCCCGTCGTCAAGAAGCACACGTTTGTAATTCTCCCAAACGGTGTCGGCATAGAAAGTGAATCTGAAGCGGGGATCCTCGTCCGGCTGACCATATCGGTACGCCTTGACGAGTTCGATTGTGGCGCTCATTCCGTTTTCGGAAGAGCCGCCGAGGGCCGCCCCATGGCAACTGTGGCGTGAGCGGAACAGATAGATGAACCAGTTGCTGTAGAGCACAGGATTCATCGGGATGGTGAAGATATTCTCGGCGGAATACTCATTGGTGACACGGAAATTGGCGTCGAACTGATCCTCCAGCTTATAGTCATAGTAATCCAAAAGGTCGCAATAATATTCACAGGCATCCCATGCATTCATCGTCTTGCCGTCGATATTGAAGGTGACAGAGCGGCCGTCAACACCTACACCATCGGTCCAATCGTCGTCGGCATAGACCTCAGCATTGATCATGAGTTTGACCAGCAGGAAGAGAGCGACCGGCTGAGTCACACGTCCATAACTTTCCCCCAGCAAATTGCTCTTGTCTTCGAGGAGCCGGGGCAGAGCCTCCTGTAGCTCGGAGACACAGAAGCGGAAGACCTCACTCCGCTTGGACTGAACGATATCTTCGGTAAGAATAGCGTCTGTAGTTACAATGGGGACGTTGCCGAACAGGTCCATAATGTAGAAATAGTACATAGCTCTGACGGCACGTAATTCTGCGCGATAGGAAACCAGATCCGGGTCGGATGGATAGTCATCGCGTTCCTCAATCATGGCGATGAACTTGTCGGTCATCATCACGACCTTATACAGATAGTCCCACATGTCCTTCATCGAGGCCGTTCCCGGGGTCCAATTGTGGGTGAAGAGGGTTTCCCAAAATCCGCCGTCATACCAGTCCGAGGATCTGGTGGGGGCTATGGCCTCGTCGGTAGTGAGCGAATTAAAGTCGAAGACTCCACGCCCTGTTCCCTGGAGTCCCTGGGAATCACTGTGGCCTCCTATATAATTATAGATTGCCAGAACTCCGTTGTTCAGTATATCCTGTTTGGTGGCATAGGCCTCGTCCTCGGTGAGCTGTCCGCGGGGGTTTTCATCAAGGAAACTGCTACAGGCTGTAAGGACAGACGTCAGAGAGACTGCTGCGAAAGCCGCCAGGTATTTATTCATTCTTGTCATAATCCGGAATGTTTCAAAAGGTGAGACTCAGACCGAGCGTATAGGTGTGATAGACAGGAACCGTCTGTTTGTCATCGAGTCCGAGCGTGCTGTTGAGCGATGACGAGTTGATAATCGGGGTCAGACCGCTGTATCCGGTGAAGGTGGCTACGTTGTGCATCGTTAGCGACAGACGCATATTCTGCACATAGCGGTTCTGTTGGAGCGGCACCCTCCACCCTACCGTGATGTAGTCGATATTGACATAGTCTCCGGACTCGAGCCAATAGTCGCTCACTACCTGGTCTCTGATATTCCGTTCAGGAGCCTCGGGGAAGATGTTGTAGAGCGGGAAGGCTGTCACATCCATATAGGTGAGCGCCGTTCCGTTGAATATCTTATGTCCGAAAGCTCCGTTCACCTGCATATTGACATCAAAATCCTTGTAGCGGAACGAGAAATTCGTACCCAGCAATACCTTGGGAACTGCCTGGCCCCGCACCTCACTGCTGCCTACGGTGTTGTACTCATAGCCACCCGTGTAAGAATTGTAGAAGAAGCCGTCGCAATGCTTCATCTTAAACACACCCAGGGGCTGTCCCACAACGAGCGAAGTGACATCATTGTCTCCGCCGTGGAATCCCGCGCCGTTCATCATGGTGACACCGCTGGAGCCGGGCACTGAAAGATACTCCCCGTTGAAATAGCCGCTCAGGGAGACGAGTTCATTGTTCTGAAATGTCAGGTTCGAATTGATGGTGAGCGACATGTCGCGGGTGGCTAAGGGGGTTCCTCCGACACTGATTTCCAAACCGTACTTACGCATCGAACCGAGGTTGGCCACCACGGTGGAGCTGGTGAAGGGGGGAATGCTGACAGAATAGGCATAGAGCATATCACTGACCCAGGTGTGATACCAGTTGGCCGCAAAAAGGAGCCGTCCGTTGAACATCCCGGCATCAAGTCCCCAGTTGAGCGTCTTGGAAACCTCCCATTTGAGATCTGGATTTACATTCTTCAGATTGCTGAACGACACGAGGTTGTTGTTGCCGGCGGGTACGAAACCGTTCGGTTCAACCAGGGCGAGCGTGGTATAGCTGTCGATGGCACCCTGGTTGCCGGCGACACCGAAGCCTGCGTTGATTTTGAGGTCGCTGAAGAACTTCTGATCCTTCATGAACGCCTCCCGGATAACATTCCATGAAGCGGAGACTGCGGGGAAAAATCCCCACTTGTGATTATCGCCGAACTTAGAGGAACCGTCGTTACGCATCGAGAAACCCACATTGTAGCGCGAATCGAAAGAATAGCTCAGTTTGGCGAGGAATGACATCATCCTGGGCTGTTCGTAATAGCTGTCGGTACCGCCCCAGGGCCGGAGTGCTCCTGCCGAAAGGTCGTCGTAGCCCATGATATCGGTCGTGAAATTCGTTACCGTGACAAAATGTCCGGATAGGGTCTCCTGCTGCAGTTCGCCGAGGGCTACGGCTGAAAAGGAATGCCGTCCTATGGTCTTGTCATAGCTGAGCATCGCATTGCCCAGCAGGGTTTCGGTCTTGCCCGTCGAACGGTAGGCCTGCCCCTTGTTCCAAACCGTGGTGGGCAGGTACTGCATGACGTTCTTGTCGTTGTGTGAATAGGCCCCGAAGAGCGTGAATTTCAGGTCATCGGTGAGACGGAATAGAAGTTTGGCATGGGTGGAGATGTGAGAGATTTCGTCGTGGTCTTTCTCGCCGAGCAGTGCCAGTGGATTGCTGATTTGCGATGCGAGGGCATAGCCGTCGTAATTACCCTCGCTGTTCTTGTGTGCCGGAAATGTGGGATTGAATGCCGCTGCAGAATAGAAAAGTTTCTGCCGGTCGTAGATATTCTGGTTCTTGGAGGTCGAGCCGAATACGCCGATATCGATTCTCAGCAGACCGTCGAACATCTCTCGTGTCATGTTCATATTGGACATAACTGTCTGGTCCTGAATGCGACGGATGACTGACTGGTTCCGCTGCAGTCCGAGACTGACGCGGTAACTGGACTCTTCGGTGCCTCCCTGGAAAGCGATGTGGTGCTGGTGGATGAAGCCGGGCCGGGTGATCTCTTTCTGAAAATCTGTATTACTGCCCCGGTCCACGATGGCAATGCCCCGTTGGGCCGCATAGCTGCGATACTGGTCGGCGCTCATCATATTGAGCCGCTTATATACATGATGAATACCGAAAGAACCATTATAGTTGACATGCAACTGACCGGCCCTGCCTCGAAGCGTGGTTACCTCAATGACGCCTGCTGCACCTCTGGAGCCGTACTGGGAGGTCTCGGAGGCATCCTTCTTGATGACGAACGACTCGATATCCGTCGGATAGACATTGTCCAGCAGGGAGAGATCGCCCATGACACCGTCAACAATGATAAGCGGGTCATTACCGCCGGTGAGCGACGTGGTACCGCGCAGCCGTACTGCATTCATGGCATTTGTGCCGTTGCGTTCCACAGTCAGACCTGCCACGCGACCGCGAATGGCATCGAGGGCATTGGTAGCCTGGTCCCGGTTGTTCATGCCGTTTTCACTGATGACGTTGACGTCAAGACTGTAGCGCGAGGCTGCAAGGGTGTCAGAGGGCGTCTGCGCCGTTGCAATCTGAAACGTGAATGTTGCTGCAAGGGAGAATAGAGCCGATGTCTTCATCGTATGTGATTTTGCGGTTTGGTCAATAAGCTTGTTTGTCGCCCACTATACCATGCCAGACAGTGAGCCAGATGATGCGGAGGTCGAGCCAGGGGGTCCAGTTCTCGATATACCAGAGATCCTTCTGGATGCGGTCCTCCATCTGCCAGAGTTCACGGGTTTCTCCGCGCGCTCCGTTCACTTGGGCCCACCCCGTGATGCCGGGCTTGACCCAATGCCGCACCATGTATTTGTCGATGAGCTCACTGTACTCACGGGTTTGCTTGACCATGTGGGGCCGGGGGCCTACAACCGACATCTCGCCCCGGAGAACGTTGATGAACTGTGGCAGTTCGTCGATCGAACTCTTGCGCAGGAAGTCTCCCCAGCGTGTCTTGCGAGGATCGTCCTTGGTGGCCTGCAGGCTGTCGGCCTCCTTGTTGACCTTCATGGAACGGAACTTGATGCAATAGAACTCCTCGCCGTTCAGTCCGTTACGTTTCTGCCGGAAGAATACCGGACCCGGGCTGGTCAGTTTGGTGACTATTGCCACAATCGGATAGACGATAAGCCAGAACGGAATCATGACCAGAGCGGAAACAACGAGGTCGAAAAACCGTTTGACTACGCGGTTGGTGAGCGACGAGAAGGGATCTTCCCGGATGGAGAGTACCGGGATATCGCCCACAAGTTCCAGCTGCATGGTACGCTTCAGATAGTTGCGGACGTTGGGCACCGAAAAGAATCGCACAAAATGATGTTCGCACCAGTTGATGATGGGACGGATATCGTCAGCCATCGCTGAAGGCAAGGCACAGTACAACTGCTGGATGTTGTGGGACTGCATGTAGGGCACACAGTCGGCCACTTTGCCCAAATATCTGAATTTTTCGGGGAAAGTTGTCATGGGCACTTCTGCAAAATAGCCCTCCACCTGATAGCCGTAGAAGGGATTCTCCATCTCGCGATAGAGTTCGAGAATATTGTCCGACCCGCCCACAAAGACGACGTGATGGACATTATGGCCCTCCGAACGGAGTATTCGGATGAAGTAACGGGCCAGATAGCGCACTGCTACGAGGGCACTCCAAATGGCAACCCACATCCCCAGAAAACGCATGGGCAGCAGGAAGGAATGATGGCCCCGCAGGCCCATAAACAGGATGGTGAGCAGGATCATGATGATGACCAGCACCGTCACATTGCTTACGATGGAGCCCTGCCGCGATGAACGGTAGAAGAATGTGATGGGACGGAAAACCGAACCTATCGCATAACTCAACACGATGAGCAGGAAGAGGTTGGTGAACATCGGGGATGTATCGTTCCAGCCGTTGCTTCCCGGCGAAAGCACGTTGTAGTAGCAGCCGACATATATGGCCGCTACAATCAGAATCTCGATAAAATACATACCGAGACGCATCAAACCAGGTACACCTGTTGCGTTTCTCATAAGGGTTTGTTTAGAAAACGAAATAGCTTGGGAATCAGACAGAAACTACGCCTTTAATGTGGGGATGACACTGATAGTCTGAGAGCGTGAAGTCCTCGTATTGGAAGTCGCGGATATCCTTCACCTCGGGATTGAGTGTCATTTTCGGGAGCGGATACGGCTCGCGCGAAAGCTGGAGATTCACCTGTTCCAGATGATTGAGATAGATATGGGCATCGCCGAGGGTATGCACGAAAGTGCCGGGTTTCAGTCCGGTAACCTGTGCCACCATCATGAGCAATAGGGCGTATGACGCAATATTGAACGGTACACCCAGGAAAATGTCGGCCGACCGTTGATAGAGCTGGAGCGAGAGCTTGCCGTTGGCCACATAAAACTGGAAGAACATGTGGCAGGGCGGCAGAGCCATCTGGGGCACATCGGCCACATTCCATGCCGAAACGACGATGCGGCGCGAGTCGGGATTGGTTTTTATCGTCTCGATGGCCTCCATGAGCTGGTCGATGGTACCTCCGTCATAGTCGCGCCACGCTCGCCATTGCTTGCCATAGACGGGACCGAGTTCGCCGTCCGGGCCCGCCCATTCGTTCCAAATGCGGACTCCACGCTCCTGCAGCCAGTTGGCATTGGTGTTGCCCTGGATGAACCACAGAAGTTCATAGATGATGGACTTGAGATGCAGTTTCTTGGTGGTCAGCAACGGAAAGCCTTCGTCCAAATCAAAACGCATCTGATGGCCGAAAACACTGATGGTACCTGTTCCGGTGCGGTCTTTCTTTTGCACTCCTTCCTTCAAAACCCGGTCAATTAAGTCTAAATATTGTCTCATAATGTAAATTTTTCGAATTTTATGCTGCAAATATAAAGATTTTTTCGTAACTTTGCACCGCCAAAACGGAAATTTCTTTCCTTTGTGGCGTTTTTTTACAAAAATGAGACAAATTCTATCATTTATAATAGTCTGTTTTGCCGTTTCGCTCCTCTATTCGTGCATGGACGATTCCAAAACAGTGACAGAAGACGAGACCCTGGCGGGCAATGTGCCCGGCATGGTGACACGCGATGTCTCGATGCAGGTGAGCGACTCGGGGGTCATCCGTTATCTGGCCACCGCCCCGCTGTGGATGAACT
>Ga0326512_10000655_pt1 | contig 29571 bp, 28 predicted proteins | sample 1_2617_0518_D_FD_203652 | JGI IMG/M metagenome (GOLD analysis project Ga0326512, IMG submission 203652) | Bovine rumen microbial communities from UC Davis, California, United States - 1_2617_0518 | ecosystem: Host-associated > Mammals > Digestive system > Stomach > Rumen | place: USA...
CGCCATCGGCGGGCTGAAAATCCTCGGCGGTCAGGGCGAAGCCGTACTCCTTGGCCAGTTCAACGGCCTTCGCCGCAGCCGTGTCCTTGTCGGTCAGCGCGGCGAGCTTGGCTTTCAGTTCCTCGTTCTTACTGGCTTCCTCCAGAAATTTTTTCAGGTTTTCGTTCATGGTTTTGTTCTCCTTTTCATAATTGTTTATTTAGCTCGGTCTCATTACCGCTCTATCCTATATACAAGCCTGCCATCCATTTGGAGACAGCATTTTTATGCTTTTCCTGCCTCTCCAATATCAGCGACTTCCATCAAGACCGGAATCAGGTCAAAGGGTTCTTCCCAGGAGAGCGTGTCGGTTTTCGCTTTGATACGCTCCAATGCGGAGGAAGCCTGTGAGGCCAGCGTATCAGGATTGTCCGTATAGTTGCCCAGCCGCCCGCCGACATAACATCCGCCCTGAACGCCGAGAAAGCGTTGCTCCAGAAGCAGGTCAAATTGACCATAGGCGGCGATGAGTCCCACCGCATCGGCCACCAGCTCGTCCCGTATTGGAGCAATATCTCCGGGGTAAAGCCTGCGGCAGATCACATGGCTCAGCTCGTGAAAGCGGCGGATCGTATCAGAGTGATCGAGCCATTCGGCATCTGTTTCTCCGACAGTGACGGCATCCACATGGCTATACGGTCCTCGGGATAGCACTACCAGTGTATCTATGTAATTTTCTCGGACGGCAGTGAAGCGTTTCAGCTCCACCTCTCTTTCCTTCTCCGGGAAGGCCGCAAGGTGCGTATGGATTCGTGGCCAGTTGAACACGGTCAGCATGGCTGCCCCCTGGCTTTCCGGGATCGGGGTCAGAGGTCCGTCCTTGGCGGCCATGAGGCCCCGCAGCACCAGTTCAAAATCCTGCCGATTGCCGAGTGTGACCACCCGTACCTGTCCCGCTGGAGTGTCAACAATCTCCTTTCGGTCCGCGGGGTCTCCCCGGTAATGAGACAGGCTTTTTGTCACCGGTTCTTCACCGCGCAGCACGACACGACGATAAACCTCCCGCGTATCCGTATCCGGGTTCAGATACAGCTGGGGGTACTCCTCTGCAAGATATCCCAATAAACTTGTTTTATTCATGGCTCGTATCCTTATCCGACCAATCTTCCGGGGAAATAAAGGGTTCGTTCAGGCCGCCCGCCACCATAGCAAGATCGACCAATTCCAACTCTGTCATTTTCAGGCCTCCACATCCAAACGCTGACGTGCCACAAGATCGGCAAAAAAACCGCCTTTTTCGATCAGCGCATCGTAGCTGCCGTCCTCCACAATCGTTCCGCCATCAAGCACAAGAATGCGGTCACAGTGACGGATGGTGGAAAGCCTGTGGGCAATCACCACCCGGGTGCAGCCCATGGCATCCAGCGATTCAGAGACCTGTTTCTGTGTCTTGTTATCAAGCGCACTCGTTGCTTCGTCAAAGAAAAGAAGCTTGGGCTTCGGCGCAATGGCTCGTGCGATCATCAGCCGCTGCTTCTGCCCGCCGGAGATGCCGCCTCCACCCTCAGAAACCATGGTATACATACCCATGGGCATGGCGCGTATGTCATCGGCGATTCCCGCCTTTTCCGCCGCATCCCAGGCCTCGTCTACTGACAGACTTGGTGCAGTGAGGACGATGTTGGAGTAAATATCCCCCTGGAACAGACCGCTGCTCTGCATAACAGTTCCAATCTTACGACGCAGAGAGCCGAGATCTATTCCCTCTATATCCTTGCTATCATAATAAATAGCTCCCTTTTCCGGTTTCTCGAAGCCGAGCAGAAGCCTCATGAGTGTGGATTTCCCACATCCTGTCCTGCCTACTATGGCTACATATTCACCGGCTTTTATCTTAAGAGAGAGGTCGTTTATGATATACGGTGAATCCTCGTTATAGCGGAAGCTCACATGGTTCAGTTCCAAACTGCCGCTTAAATCCGTAATGATTTCCTTTTTCTCCTGTGTTTCCGGCTCCGTTTTTAAGAAGGGCTCCGCCATCTCCAATATCGGTCTTATCTGTGCACCGGTCATGGCAGTACCCGACAAGGCTGTAAAAGCTCCCATAAGAGAACCATAAGCTGCCGTAAATGCAAAATATGAGGACGGCGTCAGCCCACTGTTTAATGCAAGGTAATAAAGAACAATGGTTGATATGAGTGATATTCCCATACTTATAGCGGAGTTTGCCCGAATAAACATCGGGGTATTGTAAGTCAGATCCGCCCCATCCGCATATACTCCAAGCCATCTCGCAAAGATACGTTTTTCAGAGCCGGACAACTTGATCTTCTGTATTCCCGAGATCATAGAATAGCTCATCCCGGATTCCTTTGCTGTATGTTCCATGACCCGCCTGTTGATTCCGATTTGAATAAAAATCGTCATCACAGAAAAACCTACAGTTATCAGAACGATTGTAAGCGAAGGGACAACAAGCTTTGGTGCAAACCGGAAGATCTGTGTGACATAAAGCAGTGACGTAAGGCTTGTAAGCCCCGTTGTCATTACAATTCCCAGCAACATGGAGCATAGCTGGTTGACAGACATTGAACGGCTCTTCAATTCCCCGGGGCTGTACTTTCTGAAGAAGCTCACCGGAAGAGACATCAGACGCATCATCATAGAAGCCTGGACACCCAGGGAAGTTTTTGATTCCAATCTGCTGCTCACCATGCCGCTCACAGATGATAATATCTGTGAGGATAAGGATACGCAGATTATGCAGATTGCAAGCCCGATAAGTGCATTTGCCTTTCCGCTTGCAAGAACCGGTCCCGTCAATGCTTTGGTAAGCCTGGGTATCAGAATCCCAATCCCGGAAACAGCTATTGACGCAAATACGATCATCAATATATCGCTTGTTGTCACGCACCGCTTCATATAAAGCAGCAGATCAGGAATACCGAGCTTACGTTGCGGAAGCGGGCGGTAAAAGCATATGGCCTCTGTATCAAAAAGCTGTTCCGTTTTACTGCTTAAACGAACGTTTTTGCCGGTAGAGGCATCCTTAAAGTAATACCCGTTAATTTTTCCGGGCAGCAATGCCACGAGTGTCCCACTTTCTTTTTTAAACGCAAGTATCGGACCGTAAGAATCCCTGTACCAGCCTGTCTTAAGTTCTACGGTTCTTCTCATAATACCGTGCGGTCTGAGAAGATAATCCAGCTGTTCATCCGGATTCTTGATACTCCCGGGCAGTTCTGTCGTCTTATAGTGATAATATTTCAGTATCTCATCTATAGAATTCTTGGTGATGATACGTTCATCACCGATCCTCTCTGCGCTTTTTTCGCCCATGACCACGCCTGCGATACGGATAAAGGAATCCTCCAGGAGTTGCTGATCAGCGTTGCGTCTGTCTCTTATTTGATTATCAAACCAACCCATATGCCCCTCCTTTACTCGCTTGCTACCAGTTCCGAATAGGCTCCACCCGCACGCATCAGGTCTTCGTGTCTGCCTCGTTCAACAACCTTGCCATTATCAAGCACAATGATTTCATCGCAATCACGTACGGTAGAAAGCCTGTGAGCGATTACTATACATGTGATTCCCCGTTCCTTAATCGCATTCACAACTTCAAATTCTGTCTTTGCATCAAGAGCGCTTGTTGCTTCATCCAGTATGATTATGGTCGGATCCTGTGCAAGAACCCTTGCAATCTCCAATCTCTGACGCTGTCCGCCTGACAGGTTTCTTCCTCCGGAGATCAGCTTATGCTTATAGCCTCCGGGCATCTGAACGATGTCATCATGGATCTGGGCATCCCTCGCCGCGAGAATCACCTCAAAGTCCAATATGGTTTCATCCCACATCTTGATATTGTTTTCAATGCTATCTTCGAAAAGGATAATATCCTGATCGACCACTGCAATAGACCCAACTACCACGTCGCGCGGATAGGCACTTCTTTGTTTGCCGTCAAAAAGAATCTCCCCGCTCCATGGCTGATACATGCCCGATATAAGCTTTGAAATCGTGGATTTGCCACACCCGGAAGCTCCTACAAGAGCGATCCTGTCTCCGGTCTTCATGGTAAGCGAAAAGTCTTTGATAAGAGGTTCGGCAAGTCTGGAATATCCAAATGTGATATTCTTTAGTTCTATATTTCCACTTAATTTATTTAAGTCTTCTTCATCCGATACATCTGATGTAATGCTCACATCATCAGGATACTCCATTACATCTTCCACGCGTTCCATCTGTGTACGCATTTCCTGTATCGTCTGTCCGGCGTTCACCAGTGTCATAGCAGGCTCCATGAAGGAGCTTAAGAAGCCCTGAAACATCATAACTGCGCCTAAAGTAAATTTCCCCTGCATAGTAAGCCAGACACCAAGAATGAGGACGATATAATTTGCCAGTGTGCCGAGAAAAGCAGGTATAATTCCGATGCTTTGCTGTGTCTTTGAAGCCTCAACGGTCTGTGTATTTACCGCAGCCTGATGACCTGCCCATTTCTGAAAAAAGCCATTTTCTGCGCCGCTTGCCTTTATCGTCTCGATCATCTCAATCCCGGTAACAGTAGTCCCCTCCAGCAAACCGGCATCCCGCATTTGAACTCGTGCTATATTCATGCGTTTGTCCGAAATCACCTTTGACAAAACCGCGTTAAGGATCAGTGTCGAAATCCCTATCAGTGTCAGCATCGGACTTTGTCTCAACATCAGCACCAGGTAGAACACCATCATCACGGAATTAAGTACCAGCGGTGCAAAGGTATCTACAAGTGTACCGGCGATGGTACTGTTAAGCGCAAGGCGCGACTGAATATCGCCCGCCATACGCTGTGAGAAGAATTCCATAGGCAGGTGCAGCACCTTCCACATATAGCCTGTGCTTCCGATTACGGACATTTTCCCGTTTATCTTAAGCGAGTAAACAGCCTGTATCCATGCTACCGTCACCTGAATCACTGCCAGTGCGATCAATATATATAGAAAAGGAGACATCCAATCCGGGTTTTCTCCGGTCAGAAGTCTGTCAAGGAATATTCTGGAAGTGACCGAGTTTACGATTCCAAACAGGTAGGATATGACTGTTGCAAGCATAACAAATACGACCGCAGCACTCGCTCCGATCAGTCGTTTTCTGGCAAAGTCAATGGTGCTCCTTCGCTTGCCTTCGGGACTAAAATCTTCCGTTGGAGTTGGAATAAGAACGATACCGGTAAAGGAACTGTCAAATTCCTCCATCGTAACTTTAACAGTACCTCTGGCAGGGTCGTTAAGATAGGCATACTTGCCCCTGAATCCATCCAGTACTACAAAATGGTTCATATTCCAGTGAATGATACAGGGAAACTGTCCCTTTGTCTGAAGAGACTCCGGTGTCATTCGCATAGCCTTAACATTAAATCCGTAGTGCTGTGCCGCAAGGTAGAGGTGCTTGGCATTGGATCCGTCCCGGGAGACGCCACATGCTAGGCGCACTTCCTCCAACGGTACCCATTTGCCATAATAGGCCATGAGCATGGTAAGCGAAGCCGCTCCACATTCCAGAGCTTCCAGCTGCATCACAACCGGAACCCTGGCAACTCCCTTAGTTAATGTGGGTTTGATTTTTTTCTTGCCGGTCATCTCCCTGTCACCTGCTTTCTATCAGGAACTCAATTGGCCGGGTCTGCTCCAGTACAACTTTCGCCTCATATGTTCCATCCGGAAGCGACACATCTGAATAAGCTGTTACTCTCCCATATTCATCTGATTCAACAGACGCAACAACAAATTCCTGAGATGCGATCCTTATTGACATTCCCGGCTCCAGTGTATCTATGTTCTGCCCTGATATGATTACCTGAGCCGTATGATCCTGTACTATAGCTTTCGCATCTGCCACAGTTTCTAATGTGCCTACCGCTGCCCACGCGAACAGCCCTGCCAGCAGAATAATAACAGCAGCCAGCACTGACCAAACTCCCGGGTTTGTAACCTTAAGATAGCTTGTAAGATCCTCCGGGGAGGAAATACGATCCATCGCTTTTTTTCTGAAAAGTGATTGTTCCATGTTTTTCTCCTGATTATTCAATGGTCAATATGTCAACAAAGCCCGTCACCTCAAATATTTCCATGATGGTATTGCTCACATGGATAAGCTTCATCTCACCTTGCCTGCTCATAATCTTCTGTGCGGAAAGCAGCACGCGCAGTCCCGCAGATGAGATGTACTCAAGCTTTTCAAAATCCATAATAAGTTCTGTCACATCGTCCAGAGAGTCTTTCAGTTCCTTCTCCAGATCTGGAGCAGTGGTCGTATCCAGTCTCCCTTCCAGGGTAACGACAAGGCTTGTTGCATTTGATTCTTTACTGATGTTCAGCATTTTGGCTTCTCCAATAAATGATTGACATTATGTCCTGTTTTTTCAGTTGTTATATTGCTTTTGTCTCACGTTATTCGAACCGGATAACGGAGATTTTCAAATTCGTTTCGGATATCACCTATCTCATAAGGCTTTCTGACCAGTCCGCTGATTCGCAGCGAAATAGCATCCTCACTAAAATCCCCTCCCGATTCAGCCGTAACAAAGATAATGTTTACAGAGGGTTGTTTTACATCTTTCACTTTGGCTTGCTAATTAAAGCCATGCTATTATCTCGTGACTTCTTCACTCGATGATACGGCATTCGCCGTATCATCCTCAACATAAGCCAACCTATTGTGAGAAAGCTCCCATCGGTTGTCCTATGTTTCGTCTGCGCATGGCTCATTGCTTCGCACATATAATAAAAGCACCCGACGATAACCTACGGTACTGTACCGTAAGTCATTGTCGGATGCTTTAATTATCCGCATACTGATAAAAGTACAGAAATCGCCCTATGTATGTATAAAGATTTTAATACATAATTACCCATAGTCAACAACCCCCTTCTAAATAGTGCTTTAAAAGCATTTCTTCTATTCCTGCTTACCCCATAAACCAGAAAGTCTGCTTTTATTAAATCCTTGTTTGTGGACAGTCTGTTTCGTAAAACTGTCTTATAGCAATCACCATATAAAAAATATCGGTATTTTCTGTCTAAACATTATAGTAATTCCGATAATATTTCTCGAAACTCACATATTCATTATATCCCCCATAGCACAAAAAGAGCAACACATTATACAAAGGTTTTTAAAAACCCACTATTATTTTATTACATATGCACAAAATATCTACTACAATGTATAAAAATATATGTGCCAACTATGTGTTGACACATACATAATTTCATATTCCTTATTTAAGTAAAAAAATATATGATATCACATCATTTTCTCGGTAAAACGCTCTGACTTAGCAGGGGAGTGTAAAATTAAGTGTGTAAGTTCTTCCAAAACCTTTTACTTATGACAATCTTTCGATTATGATTTATGAAAGGACACATTTATGGAAGGAATTACACTCATGGCCAAACACGAAAAGACTCCTGAAGAACTCTTCGCAGAACAATTTGTGAAGCAGCTTCAGCCAAAAACAGTTGAAGATGTCGAAAACGGACTGAAGTCCATCTTCGGACCAATCTTCGAAAGCATGCTCCAAGGTGAGCTTACCGCTCATCTTGGCTACGACTCCAATGATCATCAGCCCAAGGAAACTACCAATCGCCGTAATGGATCTAAGAAAAAGACACTGAAGTCTTCTGTTGATGAGATTCCTATCAATGCTCCGCGGGATAGAGATGGCAGCTTCGAACCAATCCTCGTTCCTAAGTGCAAAACCGATATCAGTGGCATAGAACAAAAGGTTCTGGCCATGTATGGCAAAGGCATGAGCCAGCGTGACATCGCAGATATCATTGATGACATTTACGGCTTTCGACTCTCTCCACAACAGATTTCCATCATTACTGACAGCGTTGTTGAAGAGATGACCAAATGGCAGGAACGCGCTCTCAAAAAGATGTATTCCTTCATGTTTGTTGACTGACTCTACGTCAGTATCCGTACGGAGTACGAGACTAAAAAGCACGCTGTTTACTGTATCGTTGCATATGACCTTGATGGTCGTAAGGACATCCTTGGTCTTTGGATTGATGAAACAGAAAACAAACATCAATGGTTGCAAATCTTAGACGAGCTTAAGAAGCGTGGTGTTGAAGATGTTGCCTTTATCTCCATGGATGGTCTTCCCGGCCTTGAAGAAGGTGCAAAGGCAATCTTCCCTAAAGCTGTAATCCAACGATGTATTGTTCACTTAGTTCGTAACTCTATCAAATATATACCGTCCAAATGTTATAAAGAGTTTACCGCCAATCTGAAGCTTATTTATCAAGCTCCTAATAAAAAGTTGGCTCTTCTCGAATTCGAGAAGTTCAAGGAACGCTGGGCGGAATATCCAGGCGCCATCAGAGTCTGGGATAGCAACTGGAAACATGTAGAACAACTCTACAATTACACCGATGCCATTCGTCGTATCATGTACACCACAAACACCATTTCACCAAATACTGTTTTCATAATCCCATCACTTCTATCCCATTCAAAAATTTTTTCAAAGGGATGAACATCTTTCTTTATCAGATAATTCTATCACACGGCGCCTCTGCCTTAAACACTAAAATATATTTTCTTTCTTGACAAGATAGTCTAGTTGATGTAGTATCATTATATCTAAGAAGTAGTTTTTAATACTACATATCTTTTAAAGACAAATTTTTCAATAATACTCAAATATGTCAGGATATGTTCGACACCTACTAGGCAAATGTTTTGGCATAATTTAAGCATTGAGCGAAATAAAAAATAGCAAACACTATGAAAATGAGGTGATTTTATGATTACTACTGATACAAAAATCCGCGAAGCTACACGCTTTGGCATTCTTCCATCCACAATTTCACTAAAGATACGTGAACCAGGATCCGCAATAACACATTTTGTCGGATTGATCATGATGTACATCGGCGCAGGCCCTTTGGTCATGAAAACAAGTCAGAATCGCGATGGACTTGGGACATTCAGCATGCTAGTCTTCGTGCTTGCAGCTTGTCTGCTCTATGCTGCAAGCACCACCTATCACACAGTCGTTCTGGATAAGAGGCGCACGACACTATTCAGAAAATTTGATCACATGAGTATTTCCATCATGATTGCCGGAACCTACACACCAATCTGCCTGATTGTTTTACATTCCACCGTTGGTTATGCCCTTCTCGCAGCTGTTTGGGGGCTGGCTCTGGCAGGGCTTATCTTGAAACTGCTTTGGATTACTTGTCCAAAATGGCTCTCATCCTCAATTTATCTCATGATGGGATGGGTGTGTGTCTTTGCTTTTAAGCCCTTGCTCGCCACACTTCCAATTGCTGCCTTTGGCTTGTTACTTGCCGGCGGTATTGCCTACTCCCTTGGTGCTGCCATTTATGCTATGCATCCAAGAAAATTTGACACACGACACATCTATTTTGGAAGCCACGAAATTTTCCATGTCTGCATTATGATTGGAACCTTACTCCACTATATAATGTTGTGGAATTATGTTGCTTGAAACTAAGCGCATTTACGACAGTAGGCATAAAGAAGTTTTCAGACAACCATTGTAAGACAGGTACAGCAAGCTAAATAATTACCGAAAGGGTGCTTACAATGATTGATATGATTTATAACCTCCGTGTGGGGGATATTCACGCTGCCGAGTTCTCTGACGAGTTTAACAAGCTCTGCATTCCGTTTGAAAACTCTCTGAGTGAGGAACAAATCGAAGTATTCCACAAGATACTGGACTGCGCGAGCGATACTGCCGCTGCTGAGATGAGAGTTGCTTACAAGGTCGGCTTCAAGGACGGGGTTGCTTTGATGAGAGAGGTGCACGAGTAATCACATATAACCATTGAGCAAAGGTCTTATCTCTGTAATACAGAGACAGGCTTATATGCATATATCTTACATTTCCAATTGATTGTTGGATTTCACTAATTTCAAAGACAAGCACTTGTATATTCGCACAAAAATGTGTTTTACATATTGACAGATTCATGTAAAATTCGTATAATTAAAATAATATAAATACCTAATTTAATTATTTGGGAGGTTATATTATGGAAAATATTAAGTCTATCAACAAGGAGAATTGCGAAGCTCAGACTGTTGAGGCTTGGGCAGCTTGGTACGAAGGCGAAGAAGGCTGGGGCTTCGGAAGCGATGACGATGACTAAATCGCAAGGTGACTCAAATGGGTAAGAGAATAGCTATAACAATAAAGCCAACAAACGACTGTAATATGCGCTGTAGGCACTGCTATCATGCCGAAGAAGGTTTTGATTCTACGATAATGAGTGTCGATGCTGCTAAAAGAATGATGCTGATTGCTTCGAAAGAGTACCAAGAGGTTCATGTCGTTTTTCATGGCGGTGAACCAACTTTGTGGGGAATCGACAATTTTGAAAGTGTCTTACAGTATCAACAGGAGTTAACAGCTCTAAATGAAGAGTTAACTTTTAGAAATTCAATTCAAACAAATGCTCTTCTTCTTAATAGAGAATGGTTTGAATTGTTCAAAAAGTATAAGTTTTCAGTAGGTGTATCTTTTGATGGACCACATAATGACGATTTACGAATGAACACTTCAAAGATATACTCAAATTTGAAGAATATGCAATCGTTTGGCTTGCGTTTTGGTGTGTTATGTGTAGAAAGCGCTTTGTCCATTAATAGCCTAAAGTCAACATATGAATGGTTCAATAATGAAGGTTTCAATTTTAAGGTATTGGCTCTGTTTATGAGTGGAAATGCTAAAAATCATACTGAGTTTGAGTTAAACATTAATGAATATGTAGATGCATTGGTTGAAATGTACAAGTATTGGCTCTATGATAAAGAGTGTAAGATTTCTATGCGAACATTTGAAGATCTACTCAAGGTTTCCGATCGTTTATATTGTATACAGTATGGCGGTTCTTGTATACATAATCGTATTTGCTTAAACCCAAATGGTGATTTGTATCCTTGTGGCAGACCATATACTGATGATTTCATCATTGGTAATATTGAATCAACGAACCTTATCTCTGAAGCTTTTAAAACCCCTGCGTATGTAAGATTGGCAACCATTAGTTCTGAAAGAGTCAAGCAATGCAAGGAAAAGTGTGACTTTTTTGGGGTATGTAAGGGCGGCTGTGTTTCAAGCGCAATTCTCGAAGGATCGTTTGAGAAAATCGACAATATCACTTGCGTTCGCGCAAAAAGACTTTTAAGTGCTATAACCGAAGTTAATACTGAAATATATCGACTATTTGATGAGGGAATTGACTTAGATAAACTGAATCCAAGGGCTGTCAAAATCATGAAGAAGTCTCGTGCAGGCGAGTATGATTATCAACATTGCAGATAAGAGCTAAAGGCTGATCCGTTGTGACCAGCCTTTATTTATAGTTGGAGCTTTATGAATAGAATCTTTTATTATAATATTACTTATCGTTGCAATTTGAATTGTGTATTTTGCTTTTCAAATTCAACCTGTTCAAATGGATGCAGCATGAATGTCACAAACATTACAGATGATCTGCATAACTATAAACCGGATGAAGGAGATCTAATTGTATTAAATGGAGGAGAACCATCAATACACCCACATTTTTATGATCTACTCCTAACATTGCAAAGCAAATACCAATCTGATATAGCAATATACAGCAATGGGAGTATACTGAATGTTTCAAAATTAAACACGATCAAATCGGCTAACACTTTTTTTGTCATTCCAATTCATGGATATGAGAGAATGCATGATAAGATCACACAAGTAAAAGGAGCGTTTTTACATTCATTATCAAATATCAAGTCATTAGGTCAAATTGAATATAGATATAAGATCAAGTTCATAATAAATGAATTTATGGTTTCTGAGAACTTCAACATTTCTGATTTCATTGTTGATCAGCAATTAGATCCAGAAGAGATAATTATAGCACGTTTAAATAGCACAACCAAATCCAAAAAGAATAATGTAATACTCCCGACATCCAAAGAACTTGTATACTATATACAAGAACAGATCAAGCAGTTATATAGCAAATATAAAATCAAATTACTTGATTTTCCTCCTTGTTATATTAACGATCATTCACTTCAAATAGCTTCTGTTAAAATTCCCGTCTTTTACTTCAATGACATAAGTAATAAAATGGATATTCGTTCTTATTATAAAGAAATTATGATTGGTTCAAAATGCATAAATTGCGTCCACAGAAAAATATGTAAGATCATGGAGAATTCATACCTTACTTTATCATTTCTTGGAGATGAACTATTGTTAGAAAGAGAGTGATTCTTAATGCAGCTATATTTGCTTTTAAATACAGATTGTAATTTGAATTGTAATTTTTGTATTAGGGGAAAAAGCTTAACTCACGATTATCTTGATCTAAACAGCTTAAAATATGTGCTTCAGACAAACGATTTTTCAAATTATCATTTGCTAATTACTGGTGGAGAGCCAACATTGCACCCCAATCTACCGCTGATAATCTCTTTATGTCATACACATTTTAGAGGAGTTTCAATCAATACGAACGGAATGAAATCATCTTGGGTTGAGAAATGTGATAATAAACACTTTCATGTCCAAATTTCACTTGATGGAACAGAGCATTTTCATAATCAGTTGCGCGGAAATGGGAAAATAGATGTTTTTAGCAGGATTATAAACACTATTGATATGTTAAACAAGCACAATATTAGCTATAACATTTCGACTACAGTAGGAAAGAATAATTATGAAGATATAAAGATTCTATGTAGCCAGATCAGCACCCTGCACAATCTTAAATACTGGAAAGTTTCCCCGATTCTTCCGTTTGGTTGCGCCGATAAAAGCAATGTTCTCTCGGTAATTCAATGGAATAATTTGGTTAACTATCTTCTTGATAACGCTGAGGTACGCTTAAGCATTAAGAGATTATTCGATTATGATTTGCTTGACAGATATATGGAACGTAATCCCGATAATATCAGTTTTCCTAAATCTAATTGTGGTAATGTAAAATACAAAATTTATGTGTATCCTGATTTTTCGGTTTATCCTTGTACTTGCTTGACTGACTTTCCAATCGGCAATCTATTGAATGACACTTTAAATCAAATTTTACATAGTAACGAAGCTAAAAAATTTAGTGATTATAGAGTTAAGGAGAATTCTCCATGCTTTTTGTGTAAATATCTTCCTATTTGTAATGGTGGATGTATAGGAATGTCCTACCATTATTTTCATGAACTCGGAAAGGGGGATTACAGATGTCCATTGATTCAAGAAAAACTCCATATTATCTCTTAGATTTAGAAAAAGTTAAAACCAACTTTCTTTCTTTTCAAAATAGCATTAGGTCTTTTAATAGAAACGATATTATCGCATATTCTGTTAAAGCAAACTATAATCCCGCTATCATTGAACTATTAAAAGAATTAGATTCTTTTTTTGAGGTTTGTTCGGATTACGAATACAATCTTATAAAAAGCCACGGTATTCATGCTTCTCGAATAATAGTTAATGGGTGTTTTTATAATGATTTTACAAAATACAAGGATAGCATTCTAATTTTAGATACATTTGATCAGCTTTTAGAATGGAAAAACAAAGGTAGTAAAGAGAAAATAGGTATCAGAGTAAATATGAATTGCTTGACGGTTGATGATAGGTTTCGCAATAAAGAATCAAGATTTGGTTTGCGAATACATACCCGACGTGTAAAAAAAATCTTGAAAAAGGTTAATACCCAAAACATAATCTGTTTGCATTGTCATTTATCAGGAAACAATCGTGAACCCTCGATATATCGAGATATTATTTCTCAATTACAAAAGATATGCACAGAGTTTCAATTTGGTAATATAAAGTTTTTTGATATAGGAGGTGGATACAAGATAGGTTCAGAAGATGGATTTTGGAGCTTTGATGACTATGTAAAAGAAGTTAGCTCAGTGAGCAGACAAGATGTTCAGCTGATCTATGAGCCTGGCAATTCGCTGGTTAGGAATTGTGCTGAATATCATACAGAAGTCATTGCAATGAAAGATGTTGGTGATGAAAAAATTTTTGTAGTAGACGGTTCTTCATTACATATTCCAAAATCTATCCTCAAAACTCTTGAATATCATTTTGATCATCTCAAGAAGCCAACAGGGCATTCAGGGCAACGAATATATGGTAATACTTGTAAGGAATCAGATTTGTTAGTAACGCTAAATGGTAATGATGTGATTTCAATTGGTGATTGTTTGATCATCGAGAATATAGGAGCATATAGCATAAATGAGATCAACCCATTGATTCTCGGTATGCCAAATATATATATAAAAACGAATCAGCAAATTTTAATTGGAAAACACTTGTTTCAATTTGTGTGTAAGTATTCAGAGTGTTATAACAATAATGGAAAGAATAATTATTCTGTAATCAAACAAAAGAAGCTTGGAAATGGTTTATATGCCTTTGTTCGTAATGGAATAATCCTTTATATAGGTGTAGTATATAGTAGAAATATAACTGAACGAGTGGTTCAACATTTCAGAAAAGATTCAGGAGGATTACGAAACAAACTATCCTCTGAACAATTAGAGGAACTTGAAGATAGTAAGTTATATGTGTACCCACTTAATGGTAATAAGCAAGATTTATTATATGAAGAAGCACTTTTAATCGGACTATGCAAACCAAAGCTTAATTTTTTATAATCATAGACCATTACTTATAGGCTTAAATCTAAGCCCATTATACTTATAAGCTTGAATCTAAACCCATTTTACTTATACAAAAACCTCGGTAGCGCATTGCCACCGAGGTTTTTTTGTAATTTGAATAAATTAATATATGACAAGATAAGCTAAAACATATCCATCCCGCCTCTATCCAAGGAGGCTGAATTCACGTTGAATCACCCATATTGAACATATGCCAGCGAGCAGGTCCGCAGATGGCCCTGCGTAGAGTATGCCTTCGATACCAAAGAATTGAGGCAGAATCAACAGCAGCAAGATAAGCGCAATCTGCTTAGACATAGAAATAGCAATACCCATCTTAGGCTTCCTGATGGCACTCATGGTATTCATTGAAATCGGAGGAAGGCCCGTCAGCACAACCAGCAGCATGAATATGTGCATGTAGCGAATAGCAAAAGCCTCGTAGCCACCTGCACCGCTTCCAAATACAGACAAAATCAGATCTGGGAAGAGCCACAGACATGCCGTCTCAAGGGCACCCACAATCAAGGCAAATGTCATGACTTTTTTGTAAGTCTCTTTCACTCTATCGTACTGTCTTGCTCCAAAATTAAATCCCATGATTGGTGAGCCTCCAATGGAACATCCTATCATGGTAGAATAAAAGAGGAAACTTAACTTTGTCACAACTCCAGCTGCCGCCAAGGCTTCACTTCCACCATAGATTGAGCGATCGCCATAATACCTAAGAGATGAATTGAGAACTAGGTTCATGACAAGCATTGCCGCCTGATTTAAACTGGCAGCTGCCCCAATCGATACAATCTCAAAAAGGCGCTCTTTTGTCAGCTTAAAATGATGTCCAGTAAGTTTACCTGTTTTGAAGCTCTTCATATAGAGAAGAACCATGATTGCTGACATAACCTGTCCAAGAACAGTCGCCAATGCTGCTCCGGCGATACCCATATTTCACGGAAAAAGGAAGATATAGTCTAGAATAACATTAACAAGTACACCAGCCACAGAGCAGACAAGCGCATATCTTGGACTTCCACGTCCTTCATTTTTCTCTTCGCTTCTATCTTCACTTCTCACTTTCATTTGAATATTTATAGAGCAGATTATATGTCTCTCAAACATCTTAGGTAAAATATATTTAATCATGGCTTGTCCATAGATTTATCCTATATAATATGTTATATATATTCTAGATTCTATTTTAAGGAGTATAGCCATATGACTTTAAAGCAATTATTATATGTAACCACTGTAGCAGAAGCAGGAACCATCACCGATGCAGCCAAAGCTCTTTTTATTGCTCAGCCAAGCCTTACTTCTGCTATCCACGAACTCGAAAAAGAATACTATATAACCATTTTTTCCAGATCAAACAAGGGCATAGTCCTAACTCCTGAAGGCGAAGAATTCCTAGGATATGCAAGACAGGTTCTTGAACAGACCAGTCTCATAGAAGAGCGTTATTTAGGTAGAAATACCTTAAAACAGCGTTTCTGTGTCTCTTCCCAGCATTACACCTTCGCTGTAGATGCCTTCGTCAGGCTTTTAAAGGAATATGCCGGAGACAAATACGAATTTCATATGAGAGAGACACAAACCTATGACATCATTGATGATGTCGCACATCACCGCAGTGAGGTCGGAATCTTATACCTCAATAAGTTCAATGATTCCATCATAAGAAAGGCGCTTAAAGATCAAGACCTGTCCTTTGAAAGGCTATTTATTGCAAAACCACATGTATTTATAAGCAAAGAAAACCCTCTGGCTAAGAAAAAAACAATTACACCAGAGGATTTAAAGCCATACCCACGCTTATCTTTTGAGCAGGGTAATCATAATTCATTTTATTTTTCTGAAGAAATTCTCAGCACAATGTACTGTGATAAAGAACTTCTTGTTTGTGACCGTGCCACTCTGTTCAATATGCTGATTGGAATAAACGGATATACTATCAGCAGCGGTGTCATAAAAAATGAGTTGAATAATCAAAGTATTATTTCAAAGCCTTTAAAAGTAGATGATTATATGGAAATTGGTTATATCTTACCTACTTCTATGCACATGTCACAAATGACCCAAAACTATATCTCGATTCTTAAAGAACTAATCGTGTAGTTTCAATATTTAACTTGTGAATCTGCTTTATTTGTGAATCTGATTTACTTGTGAATCTGCTTTACTCGTGTTACCCGATAATCTACTCAGTCCAAATCATTTGTCAAATTCTCTAGCAACCTCCTTCAGAAGTTTGCGGATTTCAAGATGCTGAGGACATACTCTTTCACATGCGCCACAGTTGATGCAATCACTTGCTTTACCGTGTTCGAAGGTCAAAACGCTGCTATAGTAGTAGTCCATATTCCAATCATGGAATACATTCTTTTTGTTAAGACAGGCAAAAAGATCCGGGATACGTATCATCTTAGGACAATGATTTTCCTTAACACAGTAATGGCATGCTGTACATGGAATCATTTCAAGACTATTAAAAATCTCAGTCACTTTCTCTACTGCGACAAGTTCGTCCTCTGTAAGTGGCTGAAAATCCTTCATGTATGAAATATTGTCCTTCATCTGGTCCAGTGTACTCATGCCTGAAAGAACCATCCTAATTCCGTCAAATCCTGCTGCATAACGAATTGCATAGCTGGCATTAGAATTATGTTTTCCATTTTTTTGGTTAAGCTCATCATAAACCTTCTGTGCATCTTCGGGAAGATTGACCAGACTACCGCCTTTGACTGGCTCCATTACAAGCATTGGCTTATTATGTTTTCTTGCCACTTCATATACCCTGCGGCCATCCACATTTTTTTCATATAAATATTATATCATGACAAATCGTGATTACAATCTGTTTGCATAATTTTTTTGCGGATAGGCGCAAATATTTTCTGTATACTCAAAAGAATCATTTACTCATCCTTGTCCCTAAGCAGCCAAGCGTATGCCTTGGCAGTTCGTATATCCGCCTCCACGAAGTGATTGCCCTTGTTCCATTCAAAAAAGACCTTATGTCCCTCGTCTTCAAGTATGCTTTTAGCTTCTTCAATTTTATCCGCAACCTGCGCCATAATTGGGTTTCTGGTCTTTGCCTCCCTGTCACCTAAGCTCAGATAAACTAAAGATGCCAGACAACTTCCTTCAGACATATACTGGGTAAATCCTGGAAACCAGACAGAAGGTGAAGCCGCTGCAACTCCGTCAAATACTTCAGTCTGGTAGGCTGCCCACAGAGCGAAAAGTCCTGCAAGCGAGTATCCACCGATAAAGTACTTTTTCTGTCTATCCCCGCACAAAGTCAAAATCTCATCAAGAGTCTGCCTGGCTCCAAAGCCAAAGTCCTCCCTGCCAAAGACAGCCTTCGCCTCCCAAGGCGACAAATCCTTATTCCAGGACTTAACCTTCACAGCCTTGAGGCAAAAATCTGCCTTAGTTCTTGACTTTATCTCTTCATATTCATTTTCTATGCTTGCCAAATCGTGCTCGTCAACCATTTGAATCAGCACATTTGCCGCATCTGCATTTCCATATAAAAATTGTTCCATAAGTTTCCTATTCTCTCGAACGGCTTATTCCGGCTCCTTCAAGCATGCTGACACCGTTCCTCTTTCTTGCATATATCTTCTGGTCAAATGCGTCAATCACAGGCTGCACATGGGTTATAATTCCAAGCATTTTCCCTGTATTCTGCAGACGTTTGAGAGCATTGATTGCCTCAAAGAGAGGTTCACCGCTGAGTGTACCGAAGCCCTCATCCAGGAAGAGCGAATCCACCTGTATCTTCTGGCTTGCAACCTCAGCTATACCTAGCGCCAATGCGAGGCTCACGGCAAATGTTTCACCTCCGCTCATATTTGACATAGGTCTGTCATCCTTTGGATCCGGATGATTTATGTCATGCAGGGCGCAATCCATGCTATCCCCCTTCTGAACCAGGCTGTAGTCTGGCAGAATCTGAGAAAGATAGGCATTGGCACTTATAAGCAGATTGTTCATTGCAAGTCTTTGGACAAAGACCTCCAAGTCAGAACCCGTAGAGACACCTATCATATCCTTGATTGCACTGTAGATTTCCCTTTCCTCCTGGGCCTGTTTAAGCTCAAGCATCATTTTTTCTTTTCTTTCAAGCTCTCTTGAGTTAGCACTCAATTTCTCACCAATCTGTCCACTTCTCTCATCAGCAGTCTTCTTCCTGTCGGCCAGCTCATCAAGTTTTTCCTTAAGGACAGCAGCACTGTCATCAGTCAGCTTCTTTTCGGCCTCAGAAGTCAGTTCTAGTTCAGCATTCCTTAGGTCACTCTTGCTAACCTCGTCAAGTTTTTCAAGGCTATCCTTCTCCACCCTTAGGGCTGCAATTTCTTTCTCATCAAGTATTGCAGCTTCAAGTTCCTGCCTGCTTGCAAAGCCTTGCTGCTCAACAGCTTTCTCAAGTACAGACTCAGCATCAAGAAGCTTAGTCTTAATAAGAGCTAAATCCTCTTCGACAGCATTTTTCTTAGCCTGAGCTGCTGAAAGGGCCTCACAGGTAGCATTCAAAGCCATAAGGGCCTTGTCTCTCTCATTCTGCTTTTCTCTCAAAGAGTCATCATATGCTTTTTCAGCTTCGTCCACATCGGCACTTCCAAATTTACTCTCTCTCAAGCTACTTGTCTCAGAAAGCTTTGCCTTATATTCCTCAAGCTGGCTCTCTTCCTTAGCTTTGGCCTTCTCAAGGCTATCCAGATCCATCCCATTCAAAGCCTCAGTGAGAGCAAGATTCTCGCTCTTAATCTTATCAATCTCAGCAAGACTAAGCTGATATGCATCTCTTAATTCAGACAATTCGGCAAGAACAGTGCTAATGTCAGCCTGATTCCTGAATTTGCCAAAATCAGTCTCCTCAGCCTTCCCTGTATGCAGCTCATCACTTATGTCACAAGTCATCTCGATTTGCAGATTCCATTCAGCGATTTTTTTATTGATATCATCAACAAGCCTTGTCTGATCTAGTCTGTAGCTTTCTACCTGGCCACTCACGCTTGAAAGTTTACTCTCAAGTCCTGCAATATCCATCTTAAGCCTATTCTCTTCGGTCTTCTTCTCCTCAAGCATTTCGCTGAGTTCTATGGCATGAGCTGCAACAAAAGACGCGTCTGCAAGTCCAGAGCCGTCAGCCTCAGCACCGCCGACCTCAGAGCCGTCAGCCTCAGCACCGCCGACCTCAGAGCCGTCAGCCTCAGTGCCGACCTCTTCCTTACAGAATGGGTGCTCTAGAGAGCCACAGACAGGGCAAGGCTTTCCCTCAATCAAGCTTGTTTCACGCAGAGCCTGGGCTACAGCCTTATAATTAAAACTGACAAATTCCTTGAGTTCCTGCTCGATTCCCTCAATCTCAGCTCTAAGTTTATCAAGCTTACTTTTCTGACCTTCAAGCTCAGCCTTATACTTAGCTTCCTCAGTCAGGCTATTTTTTATTGTTTTTTTCAAAGCAGCAAGATTATCGCCTAGGGCACCGAGATTTGGGATAAGCTCAGCAAGACTCTTGTCCTTGTCATGCTCCTTGACCTCAAGCTCAAGTTTTTCCAAGCGGGTCGCATTTTGAGCCAGCTTTTCATTTTTCTTCTCAGACTGACTAAAAGTCTCCTCAAACTTCTTTAAAGCCTCATTATATCTGTCTTTTTGAGCCTTAACATTGGCCGCCTGGTTCTTAATATTTTGATCAAGCTCTCTGACTTCCTTAAAAAGGGTCATCTTAGAGGGCTTATCTTTGTTGATACTCTCAAGTTCCTCACCGGCAAGCTTGGTCTTTTCCTCATCCCTGGTCTTATCCTCAGACAGCTTAGCAAGATTTTTAACATATGTATCCAAATCCTTTGACTTTTTCTTATAGTCAGCCTCAAAATTTCTATATGTCACTAGGGCAAGTTGACACTTCTGCGCCTTCTCTCCAAGTTCAAGCCTCTGAGCCTTCTTATCAAAAGCCTGGCTTTTTAACTCAAAGTCTTCCCTCTTTGCCTGAGCCCTTTTGAGCTTGTCCTCTCGCTCTGATACCGACTTTCTCCAATTAATCTTTATATTAATTTGGTCAGATTCTTTTGAAATCCTCTCGCTTAAGGCCTTGTTTTCTTCAAGTTCAGCCCTAAGATAAGCCAGGTCTTCATCGGACAAAATACTTATAGCATCAACTTCCTTGCACTTTTGCTCAACCTCATTAACCTTGTCCTGAGCCTTTCGCCAAAGCTGCTCTCCCACTGTCTTGTAGTAATCAGTGCCATTGAGCTTCGCTAAGATATCTGCCTTTTCCCTCTCATCGCCATGAATGAAGCTGGCAAAGCTGCCCTGCGCAAGAAGAATAGACCTTGAAAACTGGTCATAATCAAGCTTGATAATACGCTCAGTTGCAGTCGCTAAACTGCTAACACTTTTTACTCCATCATACTTCATACCAGTGTTCACATTTTCAATGCTGCACTCGGGCTCCTGTAAATTTCCATTTGGATTGTTCCTGGCCCTGCGCTGAGAAAACTCGGAGCGATATATGTCGCCATCACACTCGTAAGTCACTGCGGCCATGCAAAAGCCAGTATCCTTGCACATAATCTCATTCTTTTTTTTGCTCAATTCCTCTCTTGGGGACTGACCGTAAAGTCCCAAAGTTATCGCATCAAGAATTGTAGTCTTTCCAGCACCTGTTTCACCACAGATTACAAACTGATTGTGATTTCTTTCATACTGAGGATTCGTGAAATCTATACACCAATACCCTTTTATGGAGTTGATATTCTCCAATTCAACCTTATTTATCTTCATCTGCCTGTCCCCCCTGCACCTTTTCAAATGCATCCATAAAATACGGCAAATACTTTTCTACCGCATCTTTTCTGGCTTTTTCCTTGGCTTCATCATCCGCATCCTGGTCAAAACTAAGCGGAAGTTTGCTTAAAATCAAGCTGCTAAACACATCTACCGGATCAAGTTCCTGCATTTCGCGCATTGTGCGCTTTTCAAGCGTCATCATGTCAGAATTTTTCTGTCTTATTAACTTTGTACTAACAATTCTCACCTGCTCTGGGAAGTCAAGCTCCCCGATCAATTTATTGACAGCCCCACTGTCCTCGTAGCTGTATCTGACTTCAAGAAAATACTTGCTGCCTGCGACATTGGACTCAGCTGCCTGACTTGTCTCAGCAGCCCCTCTTATCGCTTCAGCCTCACTTGCCTCAAATAGCTTATCAAATTCATCTGGCTCAGCTAGCTTATACTTATCTATGATTTCCTTGAGCTCCTTTTTTATCTTTTCAATGCTTCCCTCTACCCTTCTGTACTTGAAAAGATGTGGGGCCACAAGGGGCTTAACCACAGGAATTTTTCCTCTTTCGCAGTCCACAGCCAGCACTCCATGCTTTATATTTGCCTCGTCAAATCCCATAACAAATGGCGAGCCAGAGTATCTTATTTTCGGATTTTTAGCCACCATAGTTTGATAATGTATATGACCGAGTGCCACATAATCAAACTCTTCAGGGAAAGAGCCTACATGCACAGATCCCAGATTACCAATCACATCAAGCATTCTCACTCCGTCATCCATGCGCTCTTCAGTCTCATAGCCGGCATATCTGCCATCAAGATTGGCCGCGTATAGATGTCCACTTGTAACAATTGGAATATCCTTATCTCCCCTGACTTTCTTGGCCTCCTCAAGTACAGCCCTATAGAGAGCAGAATAGGCCTTGTCTGCGTAGTTTTTTTCATCCATCTTCGTCTCGTCACAGTAAGCTCTCATTTCTGACTCCTTAACAAAAGGCACAGCCGCACAGATTCCTACAACTTCCCCCCTCTTGTCCTCGACTGGAAATACAAGCTCGCTGATCTTACGATTGGCAATTGAACCTATAAGATGGATATTCAAGGCTTCCATCAATTCCCTGTTAGAATCAAGCAAAGCCCCTGAATCATGATTGCCTCCGACAATCACAACATTTCTGCAATCTGTATCAAGCAATGACGCTAAAAATCGATTAAAAATCTTTCGCGCTCCAATCGGTGGATTTACCGTATCGTACACATCTCCAGCAATCAAGACCATTTCAGCCTCTTCTGCAAGAATAGTCTCCCTCAACCAGGCAAAAAAACTCTGATACTCCTCTTCTCTGTCTATATCATGCATCTTATTACCCAGGTGTAAATCAGCAGTGTGAATAAACTTCATGAATTCCCCTCCTCAAATTAGTTTTATAAAAGTATTTTATCATTATCTTGACCAGAAATCTTGTCAATTCTATAATTTAGGCATATTAAGACTATGAAGCAAACATTCAATTCTTAATCATTAATAGTTCAAATTATTATAATTCAGATTACCCTGCAATTCACAGGCCACTAATATTTAAAAGGATAATTATGCAAGCATATTCAAAATTTGCCAGTATTTACGACAAAATGATGGACAACATTCCATATGCAGATTGGAAGCAGTACCTTCTCTGCCTTTTTTACAAGAACCATATTCCCGCCGCTGCCAAAATTGCCGAGTTAGGTTGTGGGACCGGTACCATGACTGAACTTCTTGCCGATGACGGTTTTATTATGACAGGCCTCGACCTGTCTGCTGACATGCTAAAAATGGCAAAAAAAAAGCAGGCCCGCGCTGCAAAGAATTCCACCTATAACGCTTCTACTCCTCAAGATGAACCTTGGCCACAAGCCCAGCCTATCACCTATCTTAAGGCAGACATGCGTGATTTTGACTTAAAGGAAAAGCAGGATGCCATAATAAGTATCTGCGACTGTGTAAATTACCTGACAAGCGAGGAAGATTTGTACAAAACATTTGCCGCGGTAAGGCGCAATCTCAAGGCTGGTGGCATTTTCATCTTTGATTTGAAAACCGAGCATTTTTTCTTAACCCAACTCGATGGCCAGACCTTCAAAGAAAGCCGCAGGGACTATAGTTGCACTTGGAAGAATCACTTTGACAAGGAAAGCGGCATTCACTACTACCATCTTCTTATCAAAACCAAAGAAGGCGGCAAATGGGTTAGCTGTAACGAATTTCATCAGCAAAAGGTCTTTTCTGGCAAGAGCATACTCTATGCCGCACAAAAAGCCGGTTTTACTAAGGCTCTGGCATACGACGCCTTTAGCTTGGATAGACCAAAAAACAATAGTGACAGAATCTATATAGTCCTATCAAAATGAGATAAATCCTCGTTTAAGCGGAATAAACTGCTCTCATTGCAAATCTAATACAAACAAAAAAGAGAATTATTGAAGGCCACCATTTTTAGACCAAAATCTATTTTAGTGAGCATTCATAATTCTCTTTTTCATATCTAGGCAATAATCTACTTTTTACAATATATGCATTAGCATCTGTGATAAATCTAAGTATTCATTATTAATATCCATAATCTACTTTTACCTACTCAGGGCCCAAAAAGCAACCGCGGAGGCTGCTGCAACGTTTAGAGAGTCCACACCATGCGACATAGGAATCTTAACTGTGTAATCACAGAGTCCAATAGTCTCGTCACTCAGTCCATCACCCTCATTGCTTTTTTAACCGCTGGTGATGGCACATAGCCTATATAGGTCCATGGAACCTGAAACATAGTTCCCACCCCAACTCTGATAGACCTTCTATAGAGCGGATCTGCACAGGAAGGAGTTAAAAGGACAGCATCCATGTGAAGAGCAGCCGCTGATCTCATAATAGCACCAACATTTGTCGGGTTTGTAACATTCTCAAGTACCGCAATTCTTCTGGCATTCTTGACTATTTCCTCAGGGCTTGGCAGTGGCTTTCTCTTAAAAAGCCCAAGAACGCCCTTAATCAGGTTGTAACCTGTAAGATTAGTCATAACATCAAGTTCAGAGCTGTAAATTGGCACATCTGGACATTTAGCCATAATTGCAGCTCCATCAGTCTCAAGATACTTACGTTCGATAAGAAAAGATATGGCTTCATACCCAGCCTCAATTGCCCTCATCACCGCATTGGGACTTTCAGCTATAAATACTCCACCCTTTGGCTCAAAACAAATCCCAGAATTATAACCCCTATTATCACCATAAAAATTCTAACTACATATGAATCCGTCGGTATCTGTTTTACAAGACCTGTTCCAAGATCTGTGAACCATCCAAATAGAAAGGAGACCGGTATCTGCAAAAGCTGAATCAGCTTAAAATTTTTGCGTAAAAGCAATATTTGCCCAAGGATTAAAATGCTTTAGTTAAATATCAATTTCCAAGCGAATAGGTGTGTGATCCTGTCTCTCACCTGAATCAATCATATCAGATTTTTTAACCCTATCTTTGATTCTGTCTGAGACAAGAAAATAATCTATTCTCCAACCTGAGTTATTGATCTTGCTTGTCTTAATTCTCTGTCCCCACCATGAATAGACATCTTTGACATCTCCGTTCACATGGCGGAATGAGTCAACAAAGCCTCTTGCAAGTATATTGCTAAATCCCTCTCTCTCCTCATCTGTGAAACCAGCAGACTGGTGGTTAGAATTAGGATTTGCCAAGTCAATCTCCCTGTGAGCTACATTGAAATCTCCGCAGGCAATTACAGGCTTTTTAGAGTCAAGCTCAGCTATATAATCCCCATAGCACTTGTCCCACTCCTGTCTCAAATCCAGCCTCTTTAGGCCATCGCCCGCATTAGGAGTGTAGACATTTACAAAATAAAAATCATCGAGTTCAAGAACCAGCAATCTACCCTCCTGATCCATAGTATCAGGTGCGCTTATGCTAGGTTTTATGACCTCTGCCTTAATTCCATCTCTTATAAGGAACATAGTTCCTGCATATCCCTTCCTTGCTGGAGGTTCAGAGCTAAGCCACTCAACTCTATATCCTGAGAAGTACTTATCAAGCTCTTCCAAATGTTTCTTGCTAGGGCCTGTCGCTGGCAGCTTAGTCTCCTGAATTGCAATAATATCTGCCTCTTCCTTACTGAGAGTCTCTAAGACATTCCTAGAGAGCACTGCCCTAGCTGACTCTGATGTCAGAGCAGCATTGATTGAATCTATATTCCAAGAAATCAACTTCATAATATTATTCATATTCCTTTCAACTGAATTTGAGTCTTATTCTGAAACTCTTCTCAGTATATCTTTTTGAGCCACCTTAAAAGGTATCTTTATTGTCACAATCTCCATAGGCCTGTAAGCTCTGTCCATATCCCTGCCGTTCTTATCGGTGAGAATCTCAAGTTTAAAGACCTCATTAGGCTTACCCGGCATAAGTGCCTCAATCGAGTCACCTTTATTTATAACATTTCTCACCTGAACCTGAGCAAGACTTGTCTTCTCATCAAAGCCAACTACAGTTCCAAGAAAGTCGTGATTCACAGAATTGTTTGAGTATTCGTGAAAGATAATGCTCTCACTTCCAGCCCTCTTAGGATAAAAACCTGGGCATACCTCACGGTTCTCTCCCTTGTTGATTTCATTTAAATGATAGAGCAGGCGCTCTTCTGACATATCGCCATCGCACTCATACAACTCATCAATAAGATGTCTGTAGCCTGAAACCACAGAAGCCACATAATACTCAGATTTCATGCGTCCCTCAATCTTAAGGGATGAAACTCCAGCTTCCATCAAATCCTTGATATATCTGCCGGCCATCATATCCTTTGAGCCAAGAGTGAACATACTCTTGTCACTGCTTATCAGCTTATCCTTCTCATAGAGGTGGTACTGCCAACGGCAAGACTGGGCACAACCGCCCCTGTTAGCATCTCTCAAGGTCATTCTGTTGCTTAGAGTACATCTTCCCGATATATTTACGCACATGCCACCATGAATGAAGGTCTCTGTCTCAACAGGGCACTCCTTTGTTATGCGGGACAATTCCTCAATTGAAACCTCTCTTGCGAGTACAACTCTGTCAACCTTATTCTCCTCGACAAGCATCTTAGCTGCATATGAGTTTGTGACTGACATCTGGGTAGAGCAGTGCACCTCAAGCTTTGGCGCCACCCTCTTAGCCAGGGACATAATATAGACACTGGCTGTGATAATTGCAGTTACACCTGCAGCTTCAAGCTCTTTTAGATAGGTCTCAAGGCCCTCAAAATCCTCATTGTGAGGTATTATATTCACTGTCACATGTATATTGGCCCCGTGTTCCTTGGCATAAGCACAGACTTCACGTATGTCATCCATAGTAAAATTGGACGCATGACTTCTCAAGGAGAAGGACATTCCTCCGAGATATACAGCGTCGGCGCCGTAATTTATTGCAACCTTAGCCCTGGCCAAATCACCAGCAGGAGCCAAAAGTTCTGGTTTCTTTAAAATTCTTCTATCTGACTGTTTTTTGTTCATAGTATCCTGAATCAAGCGGTTCATCACTAAAGCGCTCTCTGTACTCCTTTCCAATCTCGACTGGATCTGCCTTCTCGAGAATTTTTCTATATGCAGCAACTGCCTCTATCTGTTCCTCAAGGCTTAAAAATGCTCCCTCTATCAGGAGTCCCATAGGCTCCTCCTTGAGAATAGTCTCAATAAAATCAAAGGAATCGAGCACGTCATCGCTGTATATCAGGGTTCCAGTTTCATCCTCATATACAGGCATTTTCTCAGCTCTCTTGCTCTCAACCAAGCTAAGATCCTTTCTTCCTTCAAGCTCCTCTCCCACGGCAAATGCTTCCTTATAGGCGCTCAAGAGCTTCCTGTAAGAGCGTGACATGAGGGTTCTTCCGTGCACTGTGACAATGGACTCCTTGACTGCATGGAGTATCTCTGCCGTCTCTTCCAGTGTTAAGAGAGGGGAAACAGAAACAGCCTTAACTCCCTTATCAATCCACCATCTGGCATCATTTATAGATGTCATAAGTGTCTCTGGCTCGTAAATTAAACACTTCTCAATCCCCAGCTTTTTGGCCATATAATAGATAGCTGGATCAGAGAAAAATATAGCATGAACCTTCTCTTCTGCCAGAAAATCCATAAGCTGGCTAGCTCTTTCTATGACATTCTCGTGCAGGGTAAGATTAGCCCTTACAAAAACCTTCTTCCCATTTTTTTCTAATACTGCCTTTATTGCCTTAAAGTCGTCTGCCGACAGCTTGCAGGCTTCACTTGAACTGAGTCCATCAAGAGCCACCAAAACAGCATCAGCTGCCGAATTGGAAAGAGCCTCAGCATCCTCTTTCCTCTCAAGGCTTGTATAAACTTCCTTCATTACAATCATCCTTTATCAAAAGTCTATTAATCCAATAAATTTAGGGCTAAAATCCCATTTAATCAAATAGGTATACCCTAAATTTTAATATAGGCTTGAGCCTATGTCAAACTGCTAAGGCTCTATTTAGGCATTTTTCATAAATCTATAAGCACTCGACTATAAAAAATCTATAGGATATTTTAGTCATAAAAAAACGACCTCCAAGCGTTAGATTTTTAGGTCTAACTTTGGGGGTCGCTACACGCACCTGCAATGGCACCTGTCTTAATTTGGCTTTCTTTTCAAAATTATAGCTCTATTTATTTTTGCTTTTATTTTCAAAATTTGCCTGTCTTTATTTTACTTTTCATCTGTTAGAAGTGAATTAATAGCATTGGCCCCATCTGCGACAGCTGTAACTACCTGTCTTAAGGCCTTGCTTCTCACATCGCCGGCAACATAGATAGCTGGCGCACTAGTCCTGCAATCCTCACCAGCCTTTATGTAACCCATATCATCACGCTCTACTAAATCTGCAAGCAGGTCTGTCTCAGGCACCATGCCAACTGCAATAAAGACTCCGTCTAGTTCAATTTCTTCACCAGTGTTTAGCTCTATGCTCTCAAGTCTCTCTTTTCCCTTAATTGCCACAAACTGAGCTGGTGTGATAATCTTCACATTTTCCCTCTTCTTAAGCTTTTCAAGGGCTGTAAAAGAACCTCTAAAAGTATCTCTTCTGTGTATGAGATAAACCTGACTAGCCAACGAAGACATATATAGGGCGTCATCAAGAGCCGTGTCACCGCCGCCTACAACCGCTACATTTTTACCCTTGAAGAAGCTTCCATCACAGGTTGCGCAGTAAGATACACCCTTGCCTGCAAATTCTGCCTCACCCTCGACGCCAAGCAGTCTGTGCTTAGCTCCAGCTGCGTAGACTATATTTTCAGCCTTTAAGACTTCCTCTTTTTTTCTCACTTTGATTCTAACTTCAAAGCCGTCATCAGCCTTAGCAATCGATGTAACTGTGGCAGTCTTTATCTCAACTCCAAGAGCCAAGGCATGCTCTCTAAAATGCTCGCCTAAATCATAGCCGCTTATACCGTGATAGCCCAGATAGTTGTCAACCTGGCTGCTGAGGGCAATCTGGCCTGTTCCCTCATATTCTTTTTCTATGACAAGAGTGGACTTGCCGGCTCTTGCACTATATACAGCACTCGAAAGACCAGCTGGTCCGCTGCCGATTATTATTACACTGTAATCCATAGCAATATATCCTTATATAAACAGCAAGGGGCCTAAGGCCCCTCGCATAGTCAAATCATAAATTTTTAAAGACTAATATCTCTGACTCATATTTACTATAAGCAAGCTTAAAGTCCAGACTTCAGCCCTAAATTTGGCCTCTTACTCTATAGTCAAGTCATGTACTGTCACATTCTTATCCTTATCGACATTGAAGCCTCTAAGAATAGGCTCGTCCTCCTCCATAAGAGAGAGAATCATATAGATAGCATTTGAATCATATGCCAGCTTTTTATCCTCCTCAGATGGTCTTGATGGAGACTCTGGGTGAGAGTGGAAATTGCCAAGCATCTGTAAACCGTTTGCTCTGGCATCCTTGACAGCCATAAGCTGCTCCTTAGGATCCATAGTAAAATGCTCATTTGAATGATCAATATTGGTCAAGATGTAGACCTTCTCTACAGTATAGTGATTATCCTTCTT
>Ga0326512_10000656_pt1 | contig 29555 bp, 27 predicted proteins | sample 1_2617_0518_D_FD_203652 | JGI IMG/M metagenome (GOLD analysis project Ga0326512, IMG submission 203652) | Bovine rumen microbial communities from UC Davis, California, United States - 1_2617_0518 | ecosystem: Host-associated > Mammals > Digestive system > Stomach > Rumen | place: USA...
AAAATGTATTTTCCTACACGCCGGTCTACCCAAGGCGTATAGTTTGAGGTTGGCTTCCATACCTGAATGGCGTTCCCTTCTTCGTCTTGATCATCGACGTAGGAATACCATTTCTTCGCTGTATAGCCGCGCTCGCTTCCGATGTACGGATAGCTCTTTGCCGTGTCTACCATGTCGGAAGCTTCTGTTATTTCTGCGATCCTCGCGCTCGGACTTGAGATGTAATTGTTCTCGTCGAGATTGAGGATAACCATATCAAAGCCGTCGAGTTTCGGAGAGGTGCTGAATTCGGAAGCACCGTATTCCATTGTTACGCTACCCGCCAATATTCATCACATCTCCCCTCAGCCTCTAAGCAATATTCTCGTGCCGCCGAAAGTGATTCTCCTTCCGGTTTCTGTAATAAGGTAAAACGTCTCTTCATAAGCTCCAACAAAGCTTACGAGCTTGAGCTTTCCGTTGTCAGACATGATGAAATTGCCGCCGTAGATTGCGGCAATGCTTTCAAGCACCTCTCTCATCGTGTACTGTGCCGGAAATCCGATAATATGCCGTGTGGAATTGATCTTGTCTATCGTCTCTTGCTCAATGTAATTTGACGTTCTGCTGTTTACGTCCGTTGCGCCTGTCAGGAACGTCATGATTTCCTTCATGACATCAAAAGCTGTCGGACTTGTAGCACTCCATGTAAGAGTGGACGACGGATACGCCCTTTCTGCGAGCCGTAGGGCATCGTAGCCGTGAATATCTATCCGACCTGTCTCTTCGTCTATGTCACGGGTGTCGATGTAGTAGGTGCCTTTCTGAATCCATCCGGACACCTTCGTCTTGTTCTTCAGACGATAATACGGGACAATTTTCGCCTGTCTGGAAAACACCCGTCCGGGATCATCTACAGACAGTTCGATTTCGCCGGATACCGCACATCCGATCATCGGCTTGTTCTCTTTGAACATCTTCCGGTGAACGGACATGTTGTACAGCTTGTCTTGCTGGTATGTTATTCCGTCTATTACGACCTTCGCTTCTGCGATGTAATCTCCACTATCGAATAGCTCTTTGTAGTTGGCATCTGTCGCTTGCATTCTGCCACCCTACCTTTCGATAATGTTGAACTTAACATCTTTATGCCGAATGATTCCGTCCGTGCCTATAACGGAAATACCGCCGCTTCTGGCACTGTTGTATGCCGCATAGGACACAGGACCTTCCGGAAGCATATTTGTCCTGATCGTGACGTACTGTGTTCTCAGACCGGCTATGATAGGTGCAAGCTCTGTCGCTGTGACCGGAACAAGCGAAACGTTGATCTTTCTCTTGTCCGTGAGCCTACCCCTATGCATAACCGCATCCAATGTACGTCCGGATTTCGGGGCGTCTATATCGTTGTATTCCCAAGCCCACGATTCGATGTACTTGGCAATATTCAAACCGTCAATGTAGAAGTAATAGGCATTTTGGTTTCTGTTCGCCACAATCTATCACTTCCCTTCAGACTTCGCTATGTTGCGCTGTATTCTTGTTATCTCCTGTACAACCGCTCTGACGTTTCCAAACTGCGCCACCCACTGCATGTTTTCCAGAGAGCTTTGCAGGTCTTGTATTGCGGTCACAAGCTGTTGCGTAGCACTCAGAATGAATTCCTCGCCCTGTGTCGGCTGTCCACCGGCCACAGATCCGCTTACGCTGTACGGGAGAATACCGCCACCGGCGACCGCTGGCATTGCAAACGGAACATTCGCCCCGATTGCGTTCATCGCCGCAAAATTCGCGCCTACCGTGTAGTCACCGCCGTTAATTGCTTCAGACACGCCTTCCGCAACCGCATTTACGGCCTTCATGACTTTTCCGCTCGTGCCGGTAATGCCTTCGGCGAACAATTTCATCATATCGGGGCCGTATGTATGGAAGTTGGACAGCGGGCCTTTTTCAGGCTCGGAGAATCCGATGTAGCTCCTGATGAGGTTCGCAATGTCTTCCATTGTCGGTTCGAGCATGCTGTTCACGCCGTCTACAATGCCGTTATTGAGGTTAAGTATCATATCCCAGCCCCAGTAATAAGCATTATCTGCAATCATGCCAAAGTTGCTTTCAAACAGGTCGTTGATCGCAGAGGAAATCTCATCTGCCGCATCTTCCATACCTTCGAGGCCTTCCGTCCATTCCTCGCTCATTTCCTTGGACGTGTCCTCAATAGTTCTGGTCACATGAGTTCCGAAGTCTTCAGCATCGCCTTCCATTTTGTCGGCTTTTTGGCCGAATACCGTGGCAGTCTTCTCAGTCTCGGTCTTCAGCCCTTGCATAGAATCCTTTGCGTGCCCAGCTGGCCCTCGCATGTTGTTGACACTATCTGTCAACACCTTGCTTTCTCCAGCCGCTTCAGATGTTGCGTTGGCAAGTTCTATCTGGACACCGGCCTGTTCCGCAATCTCTTCCGTGCTTCGTCCAAGTGCATCAGCGATCTCATCAAGACTATAGCCCTGATCAAGAAGCAAGTTGACATACTCAGAAGTTATCCCGGATAGCTCTTCTTGCATCTGTGCGGCTATCTGTTGTGCCTCGGTCGTATTCTGGCAATTCTGGACCATGTCGGCGTATCTGGTCTTCAACTCATCCATTTCAGCACGGAGATGAAGAACTGCCGCAGATGCATTTTCTTGACCTTGCATGTTTCCGACGAGGCTTTCGGTGTATTCGTCAACCGCAAGCTTCATATCAGAAATATGAGCACCTGCGGTTGTTATGTCGCCCATGATAGCTACACTATTTGCTCCCCATTCAGCGAACTGCGTTATTGCGTTTATGGCCGCATCGGACGACTCACTTACAGCCCTCTTTACATCGTTTGCGCCGGTTGCCACATCCCAAAGTCCCTTGACGAACTCTGTGAACGATATTTCTCCACTGAGGACTTGCGAGAACAAATGCAAGACATCGGTCATATCGTGGAATTTGTCTATTACTTCATCAAGAACACCCATCAGGATTTGTCCAAGCGTATCCGCTATCGTTTTTATAAAGCCGTCAACAGGTTCCATAACATCGGCTAACGATCCAAGCAACTCTATAACAGACCCGAGGTATTCAATAACGGCACCGATGAGCTCGCCTATTTTTTCGAGAGCCGCTACTATTGGCGGCTCTTCACCGTTCTCGGAAAAGAGTCCCCATAGAAGTTCAAGAACAGCATCCCACGCCGCACTAAGGATTTCAAAAATTGTGCTGGCAATATCGTCTTTGTCTTCCCACAGCTTTTCAAAGAAATGACGAATTCCTTCGCCAAGCTTTCTCCACTGGATATTTGTCAGAAAAGATATGAGAAGCGTTGTAGCAAAGTCCCACGCCTTTTTCAGCGCATTTGCAATTGAATCCGCTATTCCAGCCCAGTCAATGTTATTGAAGAAGCTTGCAAGGTTTTCACCTATCAACTGCGGGTTTGCCTCATCTATAGCTCGTGATATAGAATCGAAGCCGCTCTTTATGGCCTCGCTTACAATGTTTCCGAATCGTGCAAAGTCGAACTCTTCAAGGAAACCGGTGATAAGCTTGAAGGCAATCGTGAACTTGGCCACGAGGATCTTTCCAAGGTCTTCACCAAAGTTTATTCCGTCAACTTCAGCTAATAGCCCGTTCAAGAACTGAGCAATGCCACCGCCGAGAGTCTTCCAGTCTACTTCGTCAAGCACTCTGGCTATGACGTGGATGATTCCTTGAAGGTACTCACCGATCTTGGCCCCGACCTCATAAGCCTTGTCATGTATTTTCTGGATGATGTCGTTCATCTTTGCGATGATCATGTCTGCGGCATCATCCCACATCTTGTTTTTGAACAATTCAGCAAGTTTCTTCATCCACTCAGACGGTGAAACATCGTCTAGGTTTTTGCTTCTGTCTTGCTGTGAGTTATCGCTTAGAACATTCAGCTCATCAAAGCCCATGATGGTCTTTTGAAGTTCCTGATTGTTCTTATTCGCTTTTTTGGACAGTTCGGACGCGGTTTTATTCGTTATTCCGAGAAGCCTCAGGAATTCAAGGAAATACGAAACAGCTGTAGTTACCCACTGAATAATCTGTTCGATTATCGGAGCAAGTAAATTTCCGAGTGCTGTCCATATGGAATTCATTTTAGAAGCAAGCTCTTCGTTTTGTGACATGAACGCGCTTACCGCTTTGCTGATTATACCGTATGCAGATCCCACGCCGATGATCATAGGAATCAGACGTTTGATGGAACCCATCGCGGTTCTTGCGCCACGTTCCATCCCCGCGCCCATCTGCTTTGCGCTTCTTGCAAGAGAGTTGACCGCTCTTTTGATTTCCTGAGAGCCTTTCTGAAAGCCCTTAGTACCGAGGTTTATTATAACGTTTATTACGTCTTCCATAAGCGATCACCCCCAATCGAATTCCATCTACCTCAGGAAGTTGTTAAGCCACTCTTCGGCCTCTTTTTCCTCTTCCGTCAGTTTCGGTCGTATATCGACCAACTTTTTATTTTCGTCGTAGAACTTCTTTTCCCACTTTTCCAGCTTCTCACCCTTCGCCTTCTTATTTCGAATGTTAAGAACCGTTCCGTAGGTACATTCGCCGATTTCCATAAAATAGCCGAGAAACGTCCACCAGTGGATATCCTCGCAATCCCGGATCTCTTTCCCGGCAACTCTGTTGATTGCCGGAATCATAAGCCTATAGTCTTGCTCGTAGTCCACCATTTTGATATTCGTCTTTCGGTCGTCTTCAGCTCCGTTATTGATGAAGTCGCAAGCCGCCTTGAATGCTGGCTCATAGTCATCCCGGGTGAAGTATTCAAAATTCTCGTATATGATGTAAAGGAAAGAAAACAGCTTTTCGTTGTTATCCAAGTCCGCGTCGTTCAATGCGGATATCGCGTCGAGTACAGCCGTATATTCCCATCGTATCGGCTCGTCTCTCCCGTTTACATCCAGCGTCCTTGGAAGCCCGAAAGTCATCTGTCTCCCTTCCTATGCTTTCCAGTCCTGTAACCGTGAGTGTGCTTTGCAACCTTGGAGTTTGACGCATCGATCTCTTTCTCAAACTTCTTGGCTATGTACTGGCCTACAGCGTTGATCACATTCTCACAGTAGAAATTACCGTTTACCGGGGTAAAGACGTGCGTCCGGCTAAAGAACGCTTCCCTTGAGTCGCCCTGCGTGATGTAGTCAAGGAACTCAATAACTTTTTCTTCCGCTTTGTTAAGCAACTCCACGGACTCATCGTCAACGCCCTCCCCATTTGCATCGACCCCGGCCTTGGTAAGCGGGGCGACGGCGGCTCTGAATTTCGGCATCATCTCATTGTAACGGTTGATGATATTGATGTCCGTCGGATTGAACCGAAACACGCCGACTTTCTCATTGAGCTCATTCATGATAGGAATAAGCTTGTAGCCTTCTTCTACATGAAGGACTTCTTCGGGCTCAGTCACCTGCGCCACGTCGGTTTTAACTTCGTCCATTTATGCTACCTCCATTTTAATTTTTCCCTTATAACGCAAAGTCAGAGGCCGACATTTTCACATCGGCCTCATCGTTCTGCATTTTCTATTATGTCTTCTCGGTGAACTGGCCACCGACGTCCATCGTCCAAGTCATGGTACCTTCCTTGCGGTTGCCCACGTTAAGCACTTGGAACGGGATCTGCACACCGGAAGTATCGCCGCCGATGCTCTGAGGAACAACAAGGCATTCCTCGCGATACGCCCAAATGCTCGTGATGGTCGTGACGTTCTCGCCGTTCACCACCTCGGTCTTCGGCTCAAACAGGGCATCGACACGATAGGTCTTGCACTGGTCACCGGTAAGGCGGTTGTTTGCAATCTCCATCAGTTTGTCGGACAGGGCCTTGTCTCTTCCGTCGGCAGTAGTGTCGATGTAGAAAGGCTCTGCGGCGCTCTGTACCTGATAGCCGTTATGGACGGCGAACTGCTCGCCAAGAATATTGTGCCGGACATCGACCTGAGGTCCGAGGTCTTCCTGATAGTTTTCAAGGTAAGAACCGATACGGACATAGGTCTGTTGATTGGATTTGACATCAAATGTCGTGGAAAGAAAATGCGCTAAGAATTTTCTCTCTACCATAAAGCATCTTCTCCTTTATCGGTCGAATTCGTTGCGATACTGGATTTGAAGGTTCATAACCCATGTCTCGCTCTTATCCTCATTGATACCGCCGAGGTAAGCGGGGGTCTGACGGCTTATGTTTCGAATCAGCCTACTCCCTGTAAGAGTTGGCCAATATTCGAGAACTACTGTCCTACCATTTATGTTGACGGGCTGACGCGTAAGCCATCTGGCAAACGTGTCCATCCATTCTTTTACTTGGATCTTGCGTTTCTGATTCAGCCCGGAAACTCGGTAAATCACCATGAACGGATACAAGCAAGTCTGCCAGACGTGCCCGGTAATGCTTTCGTGGTCTTCCATGATAAGCGATCCGGAAGACGCAACTATGGACAGTCCCTCTTCTGGCTCAAGCATTGTAAACCGGAACTTTTCATCTTCAGGAAGGCCCGGATACGCGTTCACAGTGGCCATAAGCGCGGTCGTTACATCTTCATATCCTTCTATGTCCTGAGGGTAAACTTTATCATCCGCCATCTGGATATCTCCCTGTCACTATGACGTGCCGAACTCCCTTGTTAAACTCGGCTTTGTAGGTCTGGTACGTGTACGAGCCCCATCTCGGCTGAGTAAGGGGATTCGTCCAGTGGAACGGTCTGCCCGTCGTCGGGCTGTATCCGGGATACAAATATCTTCCCTGAGGCGGAACCGCTGTTACAAGCTCTCCGGTGCCATATCTTCCGGCATTCCGCGTCTGTATTTTGCCCAGAAACTCGCCGGTCCTGTACGGAACATACGGAGTCATCTTCTCCATAAGCTTCCTGTCAAGCCAAATCTGTGCCCTACGGAAGTTTCCGTTAAACCGGGCAAGTCCGATCTTGCACTCCATTGTCTGGGTCTTCATCGTGATATCTTTGAAACTAGGCGCAATAAATCCCACAACTCTTCACCTCGCCATGATTTCAAAATGCGGAATCAGATTGTACTTTGACACGCTTGTGATAGCGAACACGTTATCGCACTTCTTGTTCATGTAGTTGTAGAATCCCTTGTCGTACTGTTCATCAGCTACAGGAAGATTGAATTCGTCGTACTCGCCTTCCACGAAAAAGTCAAAGTCTGTCTGACTTCCATAGTTGAAAGTCAAACACGTTTCCGGCATCGCAAGCTGTCTCCACACTTTCGGCGGGTAATACGGCTTGTCGCCTACCATGATCTGTCCGTCTCGAATTACGTAACGCACGTGCAGACGCACGTTGTCGGAAGCGGCACCGCCCTGTGTATCCCATCGTGAAGACTGATCCACGATGAGATGTACGCCCTTCAGGACGGTAGGAAACCAGACGCATTGATCCTCATCCCCATGTTCAAACATTTGGACTCGGTTAAACAATGTAACCGTCTGTTTGTATATCGCATCAAACCCGGGCATATACATTCTCCTCTCCGGATACGTGGATAGGAACAATGCAAAGCCTCCGCAGTTGCAAGAACTGCGTACCATAGATGGTCATTGCGTATTCCGCGTCTGCTTGCAGGTTGCCCGCGCCCGTAGCCGCAAAGCTGATTGAAGATCCGCCGTCGGATACGCTTGAAGCCATATATGCATTCTTGAGTTTGCCAAGGTCGCCCAGAGTGTTATCGCCTAGCCCCGCCATCTTCATTTTGTGGCAGAGCATAAGGACAAGCGCTTGATAGTAAAGGTCGCCAAACTGCTTTCTGCTAACCAACGGTTGCACAAAGTCAAGCCAAAACCGGATCTCTTCGTCGGAATCGGCAATGGCGTCGAACTCACCGTCACCGACGATTTTTACCATATGTATTAACTTGGTGTATTCCTCTTCGGTGAAAGCGGTCATTGTTTTTCTCCTTTACTCGGCCTTTCTGGTCCGGCGGGTTCTGCGCTCTTCTGCGGCGGGCTCTTCGGGTTCGTTCTCTTCAGCAACAGGCTCTTCGGGCTGGGCCTCTTTCTTCGGCTCGATCTTGGCAGGTGCCTTCTTGCCGCCCTTGGTCTCGGTGATTTTGATCATACCCATTTTGACCTGAGCCTGAATGGCGGGAAGAATGATCTTCTTGCCGGTCGGGCGGTTCTCTTCGTCCACCTCATCGACGTAGACGATGGAATCAGGAATGGTCTTTTCCTCGTCGGGCTGGAGCCAGTAAGGTCCAATGCCAACAACTTTTGCAGAAATATCACGGCCACCGGTAATGTTCTTGATAATCATGAATTGTTACCTCACTCTTTATTGTTGTTTGATGGATATAGAGAAGCGGGGGCTTCCCCATTTGGAGAAGCCCCACAGGATTCAGTTGCTTATCAGATTACACACCGATTGCAATCAGTGCGGACATCGGATAAGGAACGATGACGCCAGCGGTACGGGCTTCGCAAGGAACGATGGTTTCAAGGTTGTGAACCTGCACCGGGTACTGGAGGAACGCCATCGGATTGTGCAGAGCGAGCTTTCTGCTGTCGTTGGTGTACAGGAGAGCAACGCCCTGTCCCTGATTGGCAGTCAGGCTTGCATACGGGTTGGTCTCAACGCTGTCGCTGTTGAGCTCGGCGGCGGCTTCGATCTTCTTCAGGTACGGAGCGTTACGCTGAATGAAGGTCAGCACGGTATCGGCGGTATCGCCAACGCGCTTCATGCCGAGGGCAATGTGGATATCGGTTGGAAGGACCAGAGTGTCCGGACGCTCAATGCCCTTGGTGGTCTTGGACACCTGAGAATACATGTTCATGACATCCTGAAGGATCTCGTCGGCGTCCTTGGTCAGCCAAGAGGTGGTGTTGGTGGTGCCACCTGCGGTGATCGTGTAGGTCGGAATGTTCTGGCCGGTGGACAGAACGCCAAGCAGGTTATGATCAACGTCGCCAGCCCATGCAATGCGGTTGATAGCCGCATCGATCTGGTAGTGAGCACTGTCGGCCTTGCGGGCATCGAGGTGCTTGTCGGCCATACGGGAAGCACGCATTTCCTGAGCGCTGTAGCCATAGGACACACCAATGGACTTCACAAACGCGGTGCTGGGCTTGCCGTTGGCATCGGCACGAGGCAGGTCAGTGCTGTAGTTGTCGATAACCTTGGCCTGACCTTCCTTGTCGTACACATAGTAGGTGATGCTCTCGGCGCCGGGATCTGCCTCGGTATCAATCGGGAACAGGTTGAAAGCCATCAGGTCGGGGTACTCCACTTCGTAAGCCTGACTCTTGATGTAGTCAAGCTCGCGGGCGAAGAAGACGGCGGCGGCATCTTTGCTGTCAAAACGGGCAAGACCCTTGATCTGCATCAGGGCGGCGGGGATTGCGGAGCGCTTGATAGCATAAGCCTCGGTCTTGTCGTAGTACTTATTCTGTTTCATAGTCGATAATCCTCCTATTTCTCTCACTCGGATTACTGAGCTTCGTTGAAGAGCTCAATCAGAGCAATGCCGTCCTCAGCACCGCTCAGGAAGCGGCCTTTGACAGCAACGTTGTCGGTGCTGGTCTTTGCAAAGCAACCAGCGTCATCGCCGGAGACGACCAGATACACGGGATCACCGTAAGCCGGAGTCTCGTTTGCGGCAAGCAGGCCCCAGATGCGGCCATAACGCATAACACCGACGGTGATGTTCTTGAACAGCTCCACTCCGCCGAACATAGCGTTCTCGGAAGTGCGGCGGTTGGTAACAATGCCTTCGAAAGTGGCGGCGGTAGCGCCGGACGCGGGAACTTTGATCTGCTGGCCGGGTTTGGTGCCCTGCACAACGCCCATGCCGAACTTCAGTTTGCCGTTGTCAGCCTCATTCTGGAAAGAATCGACCGCGTAGGGGGCAAGGTCGTAAATTCCACCGGGCTGAGCAATCGGAGTAGAAAATTTGTAAACAGTCTGTGCACTCATTTTTATGATCCTCCTGTTAAATTACTTATTGCGATTCGCGTATTTCGCAATCATGCGGTCACGAGCCGCCATAGCGGAACCCTTGTCGGAAGCGTCCATATTGGTCGCGGGCTTGCGGTTATACATCTGCTTCTTCTGATCCGCAACGGTCTTGCGGCTACGTGCCTTAATGGTATCGCGGGCAACCTTGAACGCTTCGTTGATGTAGACGTCACTCTTGCCGTCCATGCGGGCGTTCGGTCTCACGGCGCGGATGATTTCGATCTTGGCCTGACGGACCGGCTTGCGGGCAAGGCCGCGAATGCCGACTCTGTCACCAAGCTCGCCCAGAGCGATCTTCATGTTGACCAGACGATCAACGGAGTCCATGCGCTTATTGGGCATCTCTTCGCAGTCTGCGCCATCGGTAAGGAAGTCATCTTCCTCTTCGTCCTCGGGTGCCTCTTCCTCGTCGTCGGCGTCTTCGGCGAACTCTTCCTCATCTTCGGGAAGCTCTTCGTCCTCGCCGTCCTCGTCTTCGGGAAGCTCTTCATCGACAGGCTCTTCCTCGTCGTCGGCGTCCTCATTTTCCTTCCCCTTCAGGGTCTCAAGGTCGTCAACTTCGTCTTCCTGTACCTCTTCCTCTTCGGCGGGCTCTTCCTCTTCCACAACCTCTTCGTCCTCGGCGTCGGTCTTCTCAGCGCCAAGATCAAGGCGTGCGCGGAGCGTGTCGATGATATCGAGAAGGGTCTGGATATCCTCGTCCTGATGCGCAATCATGCCCATTGCGGCATCAACGTCTTCGGGATCTCCCTCTTCGTCGCGTTTATCGCGGCGGGCCTTGACGTTCTCGACCTGCTCTTCCACGTCATCGGACGGGGCGGGTTGCTCTTCAACGACGGGCTCTTCTTCGACGACTTCTTCGTCTTCAGCGTCCACCTGAGCATCCGGGGCCGTGTTGGTGTTGTTGCCGTACTTCTTGTCGTACTCCTCAAGCGCCTTGTCCAGCTCTTCATCAGTAAGAACGGCATCAGCGTGAGGAACGCGCTTGATTTTCTTGCTCATTCTTTTTCCTCCTTTGAGCAAACTTACTTGGTCACGGCCATCTAGGTTAAGCCGTGCCTGTTCTCCTGCTCTCGCCTCGCGGACGAGGGCCAGATGATTGATTCGGATGTTCCTCTGAATCGCGTCATAGCGTTGACCGTTCCAGACACCGGGCGTTTCATCCAAATCGAGGTTGTATCCAAGACTTAGCTCTTTGAGGCCCGCAGACCGCATTGCGTCCGTGTCATGGATGATGATCTCGGCTTTGACGTCATCGCCACTTCGCTCCCCTTCGCTAAGGACAGTGCCGATCTGATTCTCCGCGACGTTGTTCTTATCAATAAGACCAGCTTCGTGTGTAAGCACAACCGGCGCTCCCTTATAGCTTCTGAGGCTTTCAGGAGAAAAAACATCCTCAGGAAGCCTAAGCTCCCTCCTGACGCTACCGTCAGGGTTGGTATATTCGAAGATTCCGCAAGACGTCAGAATAGGACGGTCCCGCAAGAAACCTTCTGGTGTAAAATACGCTCTCGGCATGGGCATGCTGTCGAAGCGTATAACACTTTTAAGATGCATCACATCGTCTCTCCTTTCTGCCTAGCGGCATTGCCACCAAGCAAATAAGAATATATAAAAACACGGCGAGAAAACCCGCCGCGTTAATATATCATTGAGCTTTTTCGTATAGCTCGCACTTTTGATTGCAGAACAGGACGCCGTATGGCTTCCGGTTCTCAATGCTGTCGTACTTTTTGCAAATCACAGACTCATCTCTTCGGAACTCACCAATAGGATCAAGAACGTGTTTGCACGTCCGGCACGGCAACGGTCTGGAATATTTGTTTACAATATCAGAATTGTTAACACTCATCGTTTAGCCTTTCCCTTTGACCTGTTGTATGCTCTAAGCAAGTATTCAATGCATCTTTCAGCCTCTTCTGCCCGCTTGAGCTTACCGCTTGTTATCGTGTCCTCTCCGTGCAGTTCAATGTCCTTTTGAGCGGCTTTCCTGAGCTTTTCGGCGGATTCCTTGTGTACGGCGATTCTTTCCCGGATTCTTTCCGGCAAATCAGGATACTCCATAGCAACGGAATCGATTGTTTCCTGTGTTGGCTTTTCCCAATCTTCTAACTGCCGTCCGTTCCAACTGACATAGTCGTCGATCTTTTCGTGCACGCCCACGCGTGACGTGTACGAGGCAAGCTCACCTGCCTCTTCCGGGGTGATATTTCCAACGAACATTTCTTCCGTCAGAATATCGTCAACGTCCATGATCAAATCACCGGAGCGCGGCATATCGTGCATTTTCACAATGTCGTCCAGTGCCCCGTCGCTCAGCTTGCTGTACATTTTCTTGAGCTCTTGCTTTTGAATCGTTTCGCCGCTGTTCCTTGCAGAAGTCATTCTTTCGCTAGGATCATACCGCCTTTTGGGATCTGGGATCTCTTGCGGCTCTTGGCAGACGATAGCCACTTTGAGCTTTAGCCGCTTCTTTCCGGAAGACGTGTACCCGTAATCAGCGTCCGTAATGACGAACTGTGTTCCCCTTTGCAACAGGAACTCGTATTCATCCGTAAGCTTCAGGGCATCGCCGAAATACGTTCCCTTTGTTCCAGCTGGACAGTAGATCTCCATAGAGCACGTTGCGTCGAATCCGCCTCGTGCCGGTACTTCTCTGTCAATACTCGTCGATGTAAATCCCGGATCTGAAAACGTGTGTCCGATAAGGCTTCCAAGAAAGTCCGGATTGTCAAATAGAGTTTCTATATCAACCCCGTTTTTCAGGCTCAGGCCAAGCGTTTTAACAAGCCCGCTCTTCGTTCTGATTCCACGGTAAACCATTGCAGACTCTCTAAGCGGGTTCTCATCAATCTTCTCGGTCATCTTGTTGATATGCTCTCTTGTCTGTTCCGCGTTCTCTATCCACTCTTTCTGCTGTTTCATGGTCTTTGGTATCAGCCCTCGGAGCATTCCGTTTATCAGGCCGTCGCCGTGGTAGACATAAGAGTTGAACGCGTCATGCCCATCGGAGCCGTATCCGACCCCGTGCATGTATTTAGCAAACATCCTGAATTGTTCTCTGTCGTCTTGCGCGGACAATCCACGGGACATTGCTTTCCAGTAGTCTTCCGTGTCTTCCAACTTCAGGAACTCATTCAGAACTTTTGTCGTGTCTGTTTTGGTTTTGAATGTTACCGCCGACTTGAGGCCTTTTCCGACCTTCGACAGCCCCGGCCTTTCTTCATCCATGTCTTCCATCATATACCCGGCCAGCTCGCTTCTTGGCATCGTATATGATTCGTCTTTCTTTCGCCCGTAGTGGTATCTCCAGACGCCCTTTCCTTCGTGGACCGCGTAGCTCTTGAAATCGGTCTCGTTCCAACTATCCGGAAAATCAAGCCTAGATCCTACTGGGAGATCCATAAGGACCTTTTCCATCTTTTCGCACTTGGCGTCATAGTCGTCGGACGAATTAACTATGTTTTTAATTCTGCCCTCGTAATCATCCTTGGCCGACGTCTTTGGCTTTTTCTCCTTCTTATCTTCCATTACTTCAAGGACATGCGGATTGCCCTTGTCGGGGACGCCCTCTTCATTGATGTGGACTTTGTGGTTATTCTCTGTGGTAACCCATCTGCCCTCTTCGTCATCGTCGGCGGCATCGTGACGTTCGCTCTGCAACTTCTTGGCACATTCCATCACGTATTCGCCTACCGCAACCGCAACCGGCCTCGGATTTGGGCTCGACGTGTACTCGCTCATAGCCTCGGCAAACCACTCGACGTCCCCTTCGCTTCTGTTTTTAACAGAATACTCGGAAACGGCGGCTTTGCACTCTTCTCTAGTCATGCCAAGCTTCGAACACACCTCGTGCATTGCCATCGTGGAGAATTTTCCACTGCGCAAATGGAGCGCCTCGGTCATGTAGTCGTCCATCTGATGCGAATACTCGTGATGTATGATGCTTTCCGGAGTTGTTCCGGGCGGATGGAACCCCTCATCAACGTCGTGCTGATAGCTTTTCTTCAGTTCTTCCGAATTTCCGAAATGCTTTTCGTTTAACACGACTTCGTTTCTATCGGAGTATCCGTAAACGTTGGAATAATCCTCGCCGCCGAAAATATCACCTTTGGTGCTTCTGATAGAAAGCCTGTGGCAATGCCCCTTCATAAAAGGAACCTTGTCCATATAATCAGACAGCGCCTTTGCCTGTGTCAGCGCGACCTCTTTCGGGACCGTATTGCTGAATTTGCACATGACATCGTCGCCGGTGAAGTATCCTTCAGCCGTCAACCTCTCCGCAACATCTGCGGATGTTTGGCAATCGTCCATCGACGGGAAACGTTCCTTCACAGCATCGTAGTACTCTTTCCGTGCGCCATCAGACGCGTGTACTATTTCTTCCCGTTGACGTACATATTCCTCTTGTTCGGCTTCTATTTTGGAAAGCTCTTGCTCGTAGCCTTCGCATTCCTTTTTAAGGTCACGGACTTTCTTTCGTGCGGCCTTCAGGCCACCGTCCGGACCGTATTTGTCGTATTCCCTGTTGAAAAGAGCTTCATCGCGGTCGAACAATTCCCGCGCACCGTCTTTGTCCATGAGATCATGGTTTATCCGGTCAAGTATAGCCTGACGTCCACCGTGCGCCTCACACCAAGCGTCCCACTCGGCACGCTCAGGCGAATGACGTGACGGTCTTTCGTAGAACTTATCATTCAGCTCTTGGGCTTCTTGGGCTCTCCGATGGTATTCGTTCATGTCGGCTTCGATCTGTTCCTTCGTTCGACCGGCAATCGCGTCTTTTCTCTTTTTGGCCTTCGTTGCCTCTTGCTCTGCGATAAGCAGATTATTCTTTGCAGTGCTTAACGCGCCGTAACGCAAATCGATTGTACGGCTTACCGCATCATTGATTTTCCTGTTAAGCTCTTTTCTCTTTGCGGTCATCTCGGCTTGCTTGTCCTCGCAAGCTTTCTTTGCCGCCATGTGGCGTTCCGGACTCACGACTTTCTTTGTTCCGGTCGGTCCAGTCGTACCACGCTCTTTCAGTTTCTTGTATTCCTCTGAAGCGCTTACACCTTTTCCGGCAAGCGCCGCCCATGCGTCCTTCGGCGTCCAGCCCTTCTGGACTTCAATGCCGTATTTCTCGCACAAGCCATAAGGAAGTCTCGTGTTGCCGTGGCCACCTTTCTTGGCGCCACCGCTGTTTTCCGGTTCTTCGTCGGCATCTTCATGCCGGTCTCCCGGATATTCGACCTCGTATTCTTTCCCGTGATGATCAAGCTCACCGGCAAAAAACACGCTGTCCATGTTGAACGATCCGGTATTTGCTTCCGCAAGCTCTTCGACAAGCTTTCGGATCTCTTCTACCAGCCGTTCCGCTTTGCCCTTGTTCGCGGCGTCGCTCGCTACATCCTTATACTCTTTGCACAACAGGCTAAGCTCTGCTGTGATGTATTCGACGTTGCGCAATCAATCACCGCCCAAAAATGCCAATAGAAAAAGCGTTGCCGTATTTCAGGCAACGCTTTTCGATTCATTTTGTTGTTTTATCCCTTGTCCACAACTTTGCCGGACCATGTGTAGTACGGCTTCTTCATCTGCGGGTTTCTGCCCTTCCAGAGCTTCGGATAATCCCCGCCGTTCATGAACTCTTCGAGATCTTTCTTTTCCTTTGCGGAAGCGCCGGGAAGCATGTGCCACTCGGGCTTCGATTCAAAGTACTTGCTGTTTGTGAATTCGGGTGCCGGACCAATCATTTCTTTTTTACCTCCAAAAAGATCGCTTAGCCGATCAACTTTTTGATTTCGGAAGACAGTTTCTTTGCCGCGTCCTCTTTTCCGAAAACGGTCACCCAGTTTCCGTTCTCGTCGTCGCTACACGGTCCAAAGACAGCGGACACCGTTGCGCCATCAACATTCAGGTAAACCTCAATGCGATCCGCGTCAATCTTGCGAATCTTGTCCAGATTCTCCGCGAATTCTTTCTGCGTTTCGAACGTTGCATGATTCTCATGCTCGTCCATGTCCTCGTACCCACGACACTCGACGCGGACAAGCTCTCCAAGCTTGCACGTTGCAAGCGCAACCTTCAGGCACGCTTTTTCCGTCTTAACCTCTTCCATCTTCCACTGAAGATTGATTCGGCTTCCAATGACCGTCTTTTCCATCAGCTTCATCTGTTGTTCCCTCCTCTGTTGTTCCCGCCACGGTTATTTCCACCGTTTGGCTCTCTCTTAAACTCTACCTTGCTACCATCCTCGCAAACCAATGTAATAGCGTCAATGCCGCCGTATTTCGGAAGCCCGGTCTTCTTGTCAGGAGTCATATCGACGATTTTCTTCCACATTTCCTCGTATGCTCCCATCGCATTCGGATGAATGTCTTTCGCGCTCTTAACGCCGGTCATCGTGATGCTCATGCTTCTCGGAATGCCGTTGATTGTATTCAGCTCGCCGCATCTCTCAAGCAGTGCTTCAACCGTGCAATGCGGAACGTCGTTTCCGCCACGGAGACTAACGCTAAGTGCAAGGCTGTTGCTATCCTTGTCGTACACCGTATCGACCTTAACCATGTTTCGCTCGCCAAGGACAACACGCTTCGAGAAGTTTCTGCTGTCCTTCTCAATCTCACCAAGGAACTTGTCGTTGTCATCGTCAAGATCATGCGTGCCGTTCTCGTCTTTGATGCTGATCTTGGAGTTGTTGATTTCGTCTTTCCAAGACTTGCACTGATCGGGGCTGGCCATGCTGTCGATATCATACTTTCCGCCTGTCTGAGATCTGAGCGGAATATTTGCTTCTCTGTTCGCATCACCAAGACGAACAGCCGCAACCTGTGACGCCATATGCCGGATATTTTCCTCATTCGGCTCACCACCGAAAATGGAGTTACGGTCAAACTTGATCTTTTTGCCGGGGTTGCGTTCGTTGTATTCGTTAACAGCCTGTTCGATCTTGTCAAGCCCCTTTGTCCAGTCTTCAGGGCTCATCAGGTCGTTTACGCCGGATTTGCTCTTTGTGTGCGCAAATGCAATAAACGCGGCTTGGCTCGGGTTAACGCCCATCTGCTCGATCTCGCTCGAATGCTCAAGTATGTGCATTGCAGAGTTCATTCCGTGATTGCCGCGAATTCCGTCGCCGTTGTCTTTGCTCCAGTCTATGTCGCCGCCGTCCATGCCGGTGTCATGAAACCATGCCGAAACAAGCATCAGCTTTCTGTCCATCTTGGCACCTTGGAAACGGTGATTACCCTGAAGCTGTTCAATCACGTCAGCCGCTTGATTCGTCTTCTCGACAACTTGCTGGATGTGATCCATGCCGTGAGTAGTGAACGTTCTCAGCATCGGCTTTTCCTTCGCCGTTCTTGTGGCCTTGGAATAGTGACCGCCGCCGACCTTGTCGCATCCGCTAAGAATCCTGTTCGTTGTCGCGGCGTCCATCCCCTTTACTTTGGGCGGTGTCCAATTACCTTGGAACTTTGCCCGTGAAGTCTGGAGCGTTCTTTCGCCCTTCTTGCCGGTAACGCTACCTTTCGGGCTTCTGTTCCCAAAGCCACTCATCGCGGCTTTCGCGGCACCGGGATCTTTCTTCTTGATTGCTTCCCAGACCTCTTTCGGCTCCATGCCTTCTGTCTTGATGCCCATGCTCTTTGCAATTCCATAGGCAAGGCGGGCACTCGCGTCGAAACGCGCCTGAAGCCGTTGGTCTCTGCGTTGCCGGTAAGCATCCACACAATCGAATCTCTTTGTTTTCCTAGCGGCAAGCCTTGCGGCTCTTCTCCGCTGGTATCTGTTCACGGAATTATCCATCTCACCGACCATCCTTATTATACACTAATATTTGTGATTTGTCAACACATCACAGCGGCTTGAACTTATTTGAAAGGTACTTCTTTGCAATGTCTATATCGAATACCGGTGAAGCAGTACAGCGACAGCCGAAATCTTCGCCCGGGTTGCAGAATCTCCCTGTGTAGACAATCCCACGTGATTTTGTCATGTACCACATTGCGGGAGGCTCGTCCCACTTGTGGACAGTTCCGTGTAATGCTCTGTGGCAATCACGCACGCGACTGTCTCTTTTGGTGATCCACTTGTACTTCCCCACGCCAGCGCTCTCGTGCTCGAACCGGGTCATCTGCGCATTCAGCGTCCCCAACTGGTCACGGGCTATCATCTTTGCCTTTTCCTGTGTAAGCCCTATAAGCTTTTCTAAGCGTCTGTAGACGTTGACTTTCGGTTGACGTGTTTCATATCCCCACCGGATAATTGATTCAACCTCGGCCAAGTATTCGTTCGGTATGGACTGGATTTTGCTTACATTCTCGTGAATCCACTGCTGTATCATGTTTTCCATGTTGTCTTCATAATACCCGGTGTTCACTTCAAAGCCCAGAGCGTCTTTCACCTGATCATTCCAGTCTTTGATCGAATGATTCTTTGCCATGTGACCGCTTTTGGAGTATTGCTTCTCAAGCGCCGCCATCGCGCCGGTCTTCTTACTCAGCCGTTCGGCCACCGCCATACGCATTCCGCGCATCGACGTAATAAAATCACCGGCGGCATCCTGTCGGTATGTCTCCGGATCTTCATAGCCACGCATGATCCGGTTTATAACCGGCTGTGTGGCCTGAATAACCATGTTCGCATAGGCAAGGCTCCCGCGCATGCACTCGCGCTCGGCGGATATCGGATAAACCGGTCTGCGCCTTGGCGTTACCTCGCCATGTTCCGGCCTTCTCAGCCGTCTTCTTTTACGGAGTACATTCATACCCCTTTCGGGTCTTTCGTCCATCCTGTACCCCTCTCTGATTGTCAGCCGACCTTTGGCGTCGCGTACTTCTTCAGGTCAGCTGTAGTCCGCAAGTCGGATTCTTTGCATCCGATCTCCTTCGCGTACTCTTTCGCATCTGATATCTTATCGAATATCTTCAGGACTGTTTTCTTGCCGTTGAAGTCTTTTCCCGTAATGCTGAATCCTTTTCGGCTCAGCGGGTGTCCGTCCTTGTTCGTTCTGAATCCAAGGACTAGATCCGTATACCGGGTCTCGCCGACCTTCGCAACCGTTTTGGGAAGCTTCATGGTCTTCGGGTTTACTGTCTCGCCCGTATCGGGATCTGTAAACTTCGTAATGCCGTGTTCCTGTAGGCAAGCGAACATTTCCTGTTTATTGATAAATGTGTGAAAAGCCGCGTTGCTGTATTTGATCTCTTTGCCGGACAGCGTTCTGTCCGTAAAGTCTCCGCGCAACGTGTACTTCCCGTCGCGCTGTTTATCCGCCTTCAAATTTTGGTATGTTGCGCCGGACTTCGTTCGAATCATCGAACTGCCGCCGCTTCTCTTGGCAAACTCGGAAGCCGGTGTTACGCCTTTCTCAGCGAGCGCATCCCACGCGTCGCGTGGCGTCCATCCGCTTTCAACGTTAATTCCGTATCGTCTGCACAAGCCGAACGGAAGCTTTGTGTTACCATGCCCGCCGCGTTTCGGTGCCGGGGCACTGTTTCCGTTACTCTCTTCTTCCGGGGCATCGTTTCGAAAGCGTGCATCAAGTCGCCGTTGCCGACGCTTTCTGTATTCAGCTACGGCATCGCTCATTGTCGCACCTCTCTCATAAAAGCAGAAGGCGCCTCGCCTCAGCGAAACGTCTTCGAAAACTGTTCCTACACGTGGCAGGTCAGCTAATGTTATTCGTTCTTTTCAGCTTCGTACTGTTCTTTGTACTCTTCCACGGTCTTTCCGCCATTCCAATCCGGAAAGTCAAACCACCCGCAAACCTTGCAGAGCTCGCCGGAATCTTTCATCGTGAACTCGGTTTCCCCGCATATCGGGCACTTGTGCGGCCTGTACTCGGGTTTCTTCATCAGCGCCTCGTACTCTTCGTCGGTCAGCACCTCAAAGTTGTCCGGGCTGTACAAATAATCATCGCCGGTCTCATCCACTACGCTCCAGTATCCGTGAGACTCGCCGACTCTATCATAGACCTTGTTCTTGACAAGCTTTAGCCAGTCGCTTTTCTCACCAATATACTTGACTTTCATCCATGTCCTCCGCAAACTGCTTGATCTTCCACTCTAGTTGCCCGCACTCAGCGCTTTCAAACCAGTGGATATCAGCTTCTCTTTCCACGCCATCCATTCCAACTACCTTACCAATTCCCTTGCAGTGCTTCCATGATTCCGGAGAACCGCCGACCTGTTCTGACAAGCCTTTTGCGGCGTCCAATCCACGACCGACGTTATTCGCCGCAAAAATCGTCAAGTGCTTGATTGTCCCCGGGATAATCTCGAAAGAATCGCCGGACGGATCTTCCACCTTGACGTTGCTCGTGATTTCCATCTCGTCTTCGCTGTGGTTAAAATGTGTTACGTCACGGCCACGCGTATCTTTGGTGACTTCACCGGCGTTTTCGAACGTTACTTTATTCTCGGAAACCATATAGCCCTTACGCTCGTGCTTCAGGGCCTCTTCCTGTCTCGCTGTAATTGCGGCTCTCGCATCGTCGATCATCTTTTGCAGGTCATCAACGCCAAACGCTTTCGGCTGTCCTTCCATCGGCTCGCCGGTCTCGGAATTGAACTTGATTGCGTTTCCGTTAACCTCACGGAAATAATAACCTTGTGCCTTCTCTTCGTCCGTCAGATCATCCGCCGGGTGAAATTCCGGCACAGAGACTTTCCATTCCAGATCTCCAAGCGTGGCATCCATTCTTGCTTCCGGATCTTCGCCAAGCTCGGCAGACAGGTTTTTGAGCTTCGCGAGGATTTTCAAAGCATACTTTGTCCATCCCCGCTTTGGAACAATCGCGCCAAGCTCATCCGCAATTGTGGCAATTTCATCTATTCGCCGTACTGCGGCTTCACTCTGCATATGTTCCATCACTCCATTCAGTATTATACACCACTATTGGTGATGTGTCAATCCTTTTAGTCTTCTTTCAAAGCCTCATCTGCGGAAATGATAACGCTTTCGCCCGTTGCGGAGTCTTCACGGTAAAGTTCCTGAATCAGGATATCCAGACTGTCAGCAAACGGCTTGAACAACCGGTCTTTCATATTCAGAAGCATCTCGATGTCTCTCCAAACAGGTTCCCGCATCTCGACGTCGTCGCACTGCGGCTCGCCGTAGTACTGCGTCGCAAGGAAGATGTGCGATTCTCCGACGTTTTTGTCCGCGTCTTTGATCACGTCAATCTCTTTCAGCGATACCGGACGGATACCGAATTCCTCTTCAGTCTCGCGATACGCGGCCTCTTCAGGCGTTTCCATCTCTTCGATGTGTCCGCCCGGTCCGCCTATCAATCCATAGCCACCGGCATCCCCGGCAATACGTGTCGCCGTCAGGATCTCGTCTTTGCCTCTCATCAGGATAACGCCGACGCCGCCTCTCGGCTTTGTCTCTTCAACGGTCTTGACTTCCAGCGTTTCCCATATGCTTACTTGCTTTGGCTCATCGTGTTTCTCGACCGGCTTCTCAATCGGCTTCTTAACAGGCTCTTCTTCCGGAGCCTCAGACATCTCAGCCTCGGAGTCCTTATTCACCTCATCAGAGAAGTCCATGTCTTTCGGGATCTTCGTCGCTTCCGGTGCCGCATCCGGAGAATTGCCGCTCTTTTTCTTTTGGAGATTTTTCTTCAGAGCCTCTTCATCACCGGGTGCTTTCGGGGCTTGGTGCTTTGCGGGCTGTTTCGGCGCTTCCGGTGCTTTCGGTGCCTGTGGCGCTTGCGGAGCTTGCGGAGCTTCTTGTCCACCGCCACCACCGCCCATCAGGGCCGCAAGCGGATTTTCTCCGCCACCTTCGCCACCACCGCCGCCCATCATTGCGGCCATCGGATCTCCGCCACCTTCTTGCTGTTGATTCTTCGGATCGTTTTCTTCGAGCTCTTCGTCCGTGTAGTCATCAAGCAATGTTTCAACGTCGAACTCGCCTTCATCAGCAAGTTTTTTCCGGACCTCGCCCGGATCAATCGCTTGCATCTGCACATAAGCCGCCGCAGTCTGCGCCTTGGCACTTTCAACCTGTGCCTTTTGCAGGTCCAGCGCAACCTTTTCGCTCTCAGTCATAGACCAGAGGGAATTGAACTCGACCTTGATCTTCGGAACCTTTTTGATCTCACCCGTGTGCTTACCGGCCTGAAGAATAACAGATAGCAGATACCTCAGATTGCTCCTCAGCATCCTTTTCTGGATTCTCTCTACATAGTTGTAGTAGTTCTCAAGGTCAGACGCGCCAGTGGCGTTCATGCCCGCCGGGGAACGTCCAAACAGGACCGTCTGTGGAATGTTCGTCAGCGCGGACAGATAGTTGCAAGTGGTATTGATAACATCAGACACGCCGGTGTAGGAGAACGACTTAAAATCGTAGTCTTCACCGTTGGCGTCAAGGACCATGCTGTTCATAAGTCCCTTGGCCATGTCGATTGTCTGAAGCCTTTTCAGCACGACGTCTTCGCCCTGCTCAGTTGAAAGCAACTGCGCAAGGTTTTGCATCTTGTAGATTGCTTGCACGGACCGGTCCAGCATCTTCGGTGCCATACCGTGTGCAACTTCAACGTCGCGGATCGCTCTGTGGATTCTCACGTATTCAGGAATGCCCCAGAACTGATATTCAGAAGTAACCGTGTTCTCGGGAAGTACGCCGTTACGGAAAATCAGGCAACGCGTCTCATGGACTGTGAATACGCCGTTTCTGCTCGACACGTGAAACCATTCCGGATATCCCAGACGGCTTCCACGCGTTTTGAACGGGTCCTGATCCGCACGGTTATCGTACTTGTACATACTCGCATAGTCCGGAGAAACTTCCGAACGGTCGAATATGCGGATGTCGTCGATAGACTTAATCTTGTCCCAGTTGACCGGCTCATCCAGACTTCGTCCATCGTTAATCAGCATCACCGCGATAGATCCGGCAAACAGACGCGCCCATTTAAGGCATTGCATCGCCGTCTCTTCCCAGTCAAGCTCATCCAGACACTCATCAATGAACGCCTGAATTGTGTCGTCTTCCAGATCCAGCAGTTCAAACCCATGCTTTACAGCCTCTTCAGCCGGTGCATCAATGACGCGGGCAAACAAACCGTTCTGCTCATAGAACGTCGCAAGCTCCATGTCCGTTACATCAGCATCGGAAACGAACTGATAGTACTCGCTCGCATCTCTCTGCGTGCCGTACTTTGTCAGCATGTTCTGATAGCCGCCGTCGCCTCTGTAGGCCTTGCTACCTTGGAAGGGCCGAACTGCCTTGACGCCCGTATAGGACTCAAGAAAATTGGCGGAGTTGTCAGCATAATCCATGTTAACTTTTGCCTTTTCGGACTTTGCCAAGTTCAAACTCCCCCTTCCATAGAAATAAGAAAAACCCGGCAACGAAAACGTTACCGGGTCGTATTACTTTTTGCTTCTGGTCATAGATATAGTCCTACTTATATTATTCCCAGCATAGCAATTCTAACATATGCTAGTGACACTTTGGTTAACAAACTGTAAACAGTATAGCATTTATAAATGCTTTGTATCACTGTCTGCACAAAAAGAAGAATCAGTCGTCCTCTTCTTCATCGGTGTAGCCGTCAAACCAGTTGTACTCACGGTCTTCGTCTAACCAGTTGTAGAATTCTTCCTGATCATCTAGCATCTGCTGTCCATCTTCGCTGTTGATATCCTTCTCGTACTTGCTGAAGACCTCGACGATATCTTCCTTGTCCTGTTCAATCAGATTCAGGCACTCCAGTTCATCCGGGATGTCACTGCACTTCTCAAAGTCGTCCGCCCACTTTCCCATGTTCGCGTACCAGCTCCACATGGTATGGCATTTTCCTTTTTTGAGATTGACAGCAATATACTTGCCGCGATCCACTTCGAACAGCGGAAGCCCGTCAATCTTGCCGATTACCTTCATTGCGTTCCCCTCCTTTGCCATTTCTATTATACACTAATTCTAGTACATTGTCAACGTTTCTGTTGACAATCAGGCCTCGGTTGCGAACGCTTCCGGATAGTTCTGACGAACCCAATCCCAGCCGTCGATAAATTCACTCCGACTGTTTTTGCGGTACAGAATGCCGACGTTATTTTCCATAAGCGCCTTGACAACACGCTTGCGGCGTTCCGGCTTCATGTGATTGAAAGCTTGCTTCAGATCGTCTTCGTCCTCAAATGATATCTTCTCAATATCTTTCACCGTAACTGGGCCGTGGAACTGCAATTCTATGTAGCGGTTGTCTGCATACCGGCGGATGTCGTTGAACATGGTAGAAAAGTTGATTTGACCGCTCTTGTATTTGCGCCAAACCTGAAGAATGCTTCTCATATCGCTCAGACTGTCCAGTGAAGTAACGCCCTCGATTGTCGGCTTGTCCCCGGCATAGCCCGCGCTTGTCATATTGTATCTGGTATTCAAGGAATCGCCGTATGTGTATGTCGTCCTGTCCTTCAACGTCTCTTTCCTCAGCGTGTAGGTCATCGGACTGCTTCCGCCGTAGAACGGGTGTCCGGGATTGTCCCAGTCTTCCGCCTCATCCGCATATCCGATATAGCCGCATTTCTCGTACTCTGTATCGGGAAGACCTCCGTGGCCGTAGAACTTGTTAGAGGCCGCTTTACGTCCTTCCTTCCCCTTGAATGCTCCAGCGCCGCCCGTACCGGTCTCAATCTGGCTCTTGTATCCATTCTCTATGATACCGCCAAAGCTACTCGTACTTCTTGCGACACGATAAGAGCCCACGGAAAAGATCTCGGTCAGCATGTCAACCGTTTCTTTCTTTTCGTCGTCCGTCATCCGGTCAACGAAACTGTTTTCGATCTTTTCCATTCGGTAGGTGTCGAACTTGGCAAGGGAGCTCTGCGTGTGCGTTCTCGGAACATCGTCATTCGGATTCATTCCACGCGTGCGTACACCGGCGGTACTTACATTGTTGTCTTCAAGCCATTTCCGGGCGTCGCCCTCGGAACTCGTAGCATAGACTTCCGCGTGTGTTCCCTTGGAGTCGCTGTCCGCATAGACGCGGAAACTGCCGTCTGTGCTTCGCATCAGGACAACGTGCCGCATACCGTCAGTCGGGCGGCTGTACGTTCTGTCCTTGGTCAGCATCTTGTAGTCGGTGACTCCGTGCCTTTCCATCATGTCAATCGCGTCGTCCCAGTCGCTTGCTTCTGCAATTTGCTTTTCCTGTCCGTCGATATCAACGCCCTTGATGGACCACTTGTCGCCGATCTTATCAGCATGAATGCTCTTGAACGCGGAACCGTCAACGCCCATGTCTTTATACTCGCCAGAGTCTATAGCGGACTTAACTTTCTTGATCACTTCCATGCGTTCCTTCATCTCTTCCCCTTTTGGAATCGACTCGAACGTGAATGCATGGTCCGGATCATCAGCAATGAACCGTTCAATTTCTGCCGCTGTAGTGCATTCCTTGATTCTTCTCCTCTTTCCCTTGACGTCCGTACCCAAAACGTAGTAGTCAGAGCCGTCGTAGCTCAGCATCATGTCTGTGTATCTTTCGCCGTCGAACGGTATGGACTCGGACTCAAACTTTTCTATGGCCTTCTTGTACTCCGCGTATGCTTGCTTGATCTCCGGGGACTTCATCATGTCTTCTGGATTCAGACCGGCCTTCTCAAGCTTCTTGACCGTGTCGTACATGTCGCTAGAGCCATAAATCGGCGTGCATTTTCTGCCCTTCTTATCGTAGCCGGTTATGATAAACTCACTGCTATCATACGGATACGGCTCGACCTGTACATCGATGTACCTGTCTCCTTCAACATCAATCGCCTTTGACTCGAATTCGGCCATACGGGTTTTGTGCGCTTCGTATTCTTTCTTCACTTCCGGATCTTGCACGTACTGGTCAAAGCTGTCGCCGATCCCATATCGGCGCTCCGCGTCTTCTTTTACGTCCTCAAAATCTCCGTAACTTGATGTAAGTCTCCGCCGGTGTCCGCCGCTGTCATATCCGACAAGCCTGTACTCGTCGCCCTCTTTTTCAACACCAACGTCAACGTACTTGTACGATCCAAGCGTAATCGCTCGTGCGTCAAAGTCAGCAAGCCTTTCTTTGACTTTGGTATACTCGTCTTTGAGCTCTGCGCTCCGGAAAACTTCGTCAGGATTCAGTCCAAATCGGTCAACGCAATCCGTAGCTAAAGAGGCCATATCCCTATATCCGGCAATTCGCTGTTCTCTTCCGTACTCGTCGTACCCAATCAGCCGATAGGTGTCGCCAACCCGCTCGGCACGCAGATCCATATACATTCCGCCGCAAACCGGTACCGCCTTATCGGGAAATTCTCTGCGGCGTCGGTCTACCTCTTCCTCTTCTTTGCGCTTTCTCTCTATGAGCTCTTTCGCGTCGTCGTCCACCGGGATCTTGTCCTTGTCCAAGCCGGTTTTTTGCATAGTTCTTTCCATGAACGCGGACGTCGTTTCGGATGAATACGGGTTTAGCCCCTCGATTCTGTACTCAATTCCGTCAAGGCCCGTGCCATAGAATGTCAGTCGGCCACTCGGCGACAATCCAAATCTAAAGCTTTGATAGTATCTTCCGTCAAGTGTTGCAACCGCATCAGGCACATCCTCTTCCATCGGATTCTTGTGCTTCCGGTCCGGCATTCGAACGTCTTCAACCCCGGAGTCCTTCAGGAACCTCATAAGGTCTGCCTCAGAGCTGAAACGATGGTCCGTTGCTACACCGCCCTCGCTAGAGCCGTGAAGAATCAGGTCGCTTCCGTACTTGTCCTTCGTAACATGAAGGTCTCCGTACTTCGTACCGTCAATCTCGATGTATTTCTTCTTGTCGGAAGTCAGCCACTCCGTGCGCTCTGCCTCACGTTTCTTCAGTGCCGGTGACATTTTGACGTCATCGGTGCTTACTCCACGCGAATCAAGCCAGTACTTCGCGCCGTCCAACGTAGAGAAGTCATCTATAGCTTTCTTCTTTCCTTCAAAGTCAGTGCCGGTCAGAACATAGCGCTCGCCCCTCATGCCAAGCGTGATAGCACTGTATCCGCGCTCGCCGTCCGTGTATGCGACGTGCGGCAATTCCATCTCGACCGGATTCACAATCTCGCCTGTATCCGGGTCCGTGAACTCTTCGACGCCTTTTTTCTTCAGGTACAGATACATATCTGTCATCGTCGCGAATCTGCCCAGATAGCTTGAGCGATATCCATACCTGTCGTCTTCCGGTACGCTCTCATACCACTCCGGTGTACCAACAAGTCTATACGGTGTCGAACCACGGCTCGACCAACCTCTCATTACGTGCAAATCTGTGTAGAAAGTTTTGCCGTCCTCACTGTCAATTGTCTTGACCGGATCTTTTTTCGGCGGCTCCGGCAGATCCGGGCCAAGTTCTTCTCCGGATTTAAGCTTCTTGTAGATCTCACCCGGTGTGATTCCTTTACCGGCCAGAGCATCCCATGCATCACGCGGTGTCCAACTTTCACCTATCTCGATTCCGTATTTCTTGCAGAGGCCGAACGGGAGCTTTGTGTTGCCGTGTCCACCGCCGGTGCTTTCGCTTTCGTTCTGCTGATCATCCGCGTCGCCGTCCGCGTCCTTTCGGAAGGCCTTTACAACGTCCGGCTTATTCAGGCGCTTCAGATCTTTTGTCTTCCGGTATTGCTTTTTCTTTATTTTGATTCCCCTAGCGGCAAGCCGCTCTTCACGGCGTTGCTTATACAGAGCAACCGCAAGGCTATCCATTGCACATTCCTCCCTGTATAACGTCAAAAAGAGGCTGATCCGTAGACCAGCCACTTTTTCTATTTCGTGTATTAGAACAGCGGGACCTCTTCATCGTCGTCATCGGGCGGTGCCCATCCCCAATCGGATGTTTTCGGCTTTCTCGGCTCAAGAGCACTCTTCGGATTCTGAATGAACTCTTTCATGATCTCTCCAACTTCCATTGCAATAGGTCTCGGCTTTTTCGCACAACAATACTCTGAAAGTGCCTCCGCTAAGAATTCCATTCCGTGCGGCGACTTATTGTTCACAGCATACGCGCTCACCTTTCGCATAATGCCGGTCACGTCTTCCCTTGGGTGGCTCTCTCTCAGCCTGTCCAGAACATACTCGCAGAACCGCTTTTCTTTAAGCTCTTCCTTGTATGTTTTTGTCAGGTAGTCGTCTATTGCGTGGCCGTACTCATGCGTGACAACCGCTTCGAAGCTCGCAGTCCCTCTCGGATGAAATCCGTTCTTTACGTCGTTCTTCAAAGTTTCTTGCATAGCCGCGCCGTTTTTGAATTTGTTTCTGCTCAAGACAACCTGTGCATCGCTCCACGAGCTCAGCTCACAATGGGCATATGCGTTTTCCGCCGGTGAGTCATTCACAAGGAACGGCTGGAGCTTGCCGCTCAGTTCTGGAAACATGGCTTTGATGCCGTCCATAGCTTTTCCGATTCCGCCAACTGTTTTCGGGTCCAACGTATCATAGCTCATTGTCACGGACGTAAGATGTCCGGCGACAAAATAGTCGTCTCCACGCATTCTCGCCTCAAGTGCAATAGGCGAATCGCAATCGGATATATTCGGATACTTTTCTTTCGCCTTTTTGGACATTGCCTCCTGAATCGCCACGCGCTCTTCATTCAATTCACCAAAGCCTATGTTTTCAATCTCTTCAACCTGCGTCGCCGCCATCCGTTCAATTTCAGCGTCGCTTTTTGAAAACACGTCACGTCCGAACATATCCATAGCCTTTTTCGCAAAGTGCTGATTATAGTACTTAGTAAATCCTTCTCCATCAAGGTCTGTCGGGTCAATGCTTACGCCCTTTTCAAGCTCTTCGTATGTTTCCCCGTGATAGTCTCCCCGCTCTTTCATGCTCTTGATCCGGTCTACCATAGATTTTATAGTCTTGATGTTTTTCCCTTTGTTTTTATACTTGTCTTCAGCCTCTCTGTATCTGCGATTGTGGTCCTCGTACTCTTTGGCAAGAGAATCATAGTCCATAGCAGAGTAGTCTTTCTTTCCGGTTGTGGCCTTTTGTGCGCTCTTATCCGATCCGCCTTTCTGTGACACTCCTTCTTTCTTGGATACCTTGCCCGTCTCTTTCAGTTCCTTATATGCTTCACCGGCGGAATAGCCTTTTCCCTCAAGTGCTTTCCACGCGTCCTGTGGCGTCCAACCGGGCTGAATATCGATTCCTTCACGTTGGCACAGTCCAAAAGGCAATTTGGTGTTACCGTGGCCACCGCCGCCTTTTTTCGGTGCCGGTGCGCTGTCGTCATCCCCGTCCGCGTCCATCCTAGCGGCAAGGCGTTCTGCTCTGCGCTTCCGGTATTCTTTTACGCTGTCATAATGTTTGATTGTTTCAAAGCCAAGTCTAGCAGACCGTCTTTGTCTGAATCTCTTTATTGCGTCTTGATTGTTCATATCGTTTTACGCCCCCTGAAGGTACTTGACCATTAGGACTGCTTGCTTTTTCCATTTTTTGGCTTATCTGCTTTTTTTGAATCGTCCACCTTGTATCTAGCCTCATCGTTGGACTTATCAAGAACGGTCACGCCGTTTTCGAGTTCTTCTCTCGTGTAATACATTTTATTTTTCCTCCGAATATATCCAACCGTACT
>Ga0326512_10000657_pt1 | contig 29377 bp, 19 predicted proteins | sample 1_2617_0518_D_FD_203652 | JGI IMG/M metagenome (GOLD analysis project Ga0326512, IMG submission 203652) | Bovine rumen microbial communities from UC Davis, California, United States - 1_2617_0518 | ecosystem: Host-associated > Mammals > Digestive system > Stomach > Rumen | place: USA...
ACCACGATTTAAAACTGGCGTTTGAGGGCACACATTACACATCCGAAATGTGTTACAAGAAGACTCTTTCGACCAGTCTCTATCATTTGATGGACACATATGTCCTTTGTCATAACCGCTTCTTGAGTATACAATTTCTTTTACAGAACTTTTACAGACTGTAAATTTAGAAGATGCTCTATTATTGATAGCTTCGCTTAGAACTGCGTCTTCAAAAGTAAGGTCCCATATTACGAATGCAGGATTATGATTTTCTACATCGTACCAAAGCTCATATGTCTCATGGTTGTGATATTCTAAAGCCTGTTTCTTTATTATCTCCAAATTTTCATTTGCGAAAATCATAGAAATGAAAACAGACATTATTGAGAACCAAACCATGAAAGCCATCATCAACTTTTTTCTCATAATGTTTAATTAGTCTTAAACTCTCCGATTATTTTAATCTTTATTATCCAAAAATAATTATCAATTCTACAATATGAGATTAATTTCACTTAACCAAGTCGTCCAATTCCCTAATTGCGTTCTCAACTCTCTCTGAGAATGGATTTTCTTTCAAATTACCAAGCTGCTGCTCATATGCCTTAATTTTGTCTTCAAGGTCGGTAACTTTAATGTTCAATCCTTCATTCTGTGTTGTAAGATTGGCAATAGTCTCGTTTTTCAAAATAATTGCCTTCTTAAACTCTTCAAATTTTTCAATGACTGCAGCTTCTGTCATGCTTTCTTAATCTCCTCTTCTATTTCTTTTACAATCTGGTCAACTTTTGGTGAATAGCGTGGCTCTCCACTTGGATTAGACCGTGTTGCTACTTTTACAGGATTTAGTATTGGCTCATCAATATCAACTTTTGGTAAAGCATTTTCTTCATAAACTTTGTCACGAATTGTTGATACTTTGATTGGCATTATTTTATGCTCTTTCTTTTTAGAAGAATATTTTGCAATGATGTCGTCTGTATTCAATTCCATAAAATAAACTGCCTTCTTACATTTTGCTTCAAATCTGTCTTGATTGAGAATACCATCACCAGCATATGAGATGTAAACTGAAATCAAGAAGCGTTCTTTTTCTTCTTCGCTCTTCCATTTCATATAATGTGAAACTTGTGAAAGAAGCTTACGATCAATAGTTGCTTTTGGCGTAAATAAGAAAATTAAATACTCCTGAACGATGCCAGCCAAAAAGATGAAAATTACCATGAGCCATTCAGAAATTCCCATTCCACCAGCTTTTGCATCAGCATTTATATATGCTGCCATCAATGTGAAAATCTTTGAGCTTTCACCAGTATCTCCAGTATCACTTTGCCAATGTGCAATTCCTGATTGTAAACGTGAAATCGCAAGCTGAATATCTACTAATGAGCCGTCGCTCTTTACAAATGAAATCAATTCACCATCTGGAGTTCTGTATTCTTTATCAGCCAAAGCTTTCAAAGTTGACTCAATTTCAGACTTATCATATGCAATGCTCTCTTCAATGTATGATGAGCTGTCGATAACCTCAAATTTCTTTGCATTTTCAAGAAGTTTATTCTTAACTGTATATTCATCAATCCAGTCAATGTTTGATTGTGTTACGCCTTCTGGAGCTTTTGAAGCATAAACTCTTTTCAAGTTGGCAAGTTGTGTTTTGTAGTCTTCTGCTTCTGTATCTAATTCTTCACGTTTTGCACGGTATTCAACAACATATTTCCATTTCTCTTCAAATGAGTCAATGACGCTTTTCTGTGCGTTTTTCTGTCCTGAGATAGAGTCTTTTTTCGCATCGCGGTTTTTATTTACGCCATCACGAACAGAGTTTTGAAGCATTACGAGTTGATCAACATCAGTTGCCATATTCTTGATATTCTGTTCCATATTACGAATACCAGCACCAATTGAGTTGAATGACAATGAAAGAGCTGTTACAATAGAAACAGCAATTAAAAACTTATGTGCGACATGCCAACCTATACGAGCCTTTTTTAAGTCATTGCCCCACATCAAACCTTGTGCTACAAGACGAGTTTGAAGTTCACGAAGCATTCCAATCTGCATAGCACACCAGAACTTTCCTGAAATGAAACCAACTGAAATAATTGTATACAAAACAGCAGCTGGTAATGGCAATGTCGCTAAATGTAAGATTGATTTTGAAAGACCACTGAAAAATGTCAGGTCAATAAATCCAGATGCGATTGAAAGTAAAATACAAGTGAAAACAATTCCACTTATTAGAATTACTGAATTGTCAATGTAGCGATTTCCCTTTTTGAGGGATATTTTTGGCAATGAAAATTTCTTTACACTTTTAACGTTTTTCACACTTAATTCCTCACTTAATAGATTAATTAGTAAAGGGACAAACACTCAATAAATGTTTGTCCCTTTGAAGCAAGGAATAAATTATATGTTTTGCTGTAACTTTTCAATAATGTTATCTACAAGTTTTACGGCATCAACAACTTCTGAAAACTTATGCAGCTTCGGAAGCAGACGCAAAAGCGCACGCATGTCTTCACGAATAAGCTCAGGTTTATCATATGTAAACTCATCTACAATTTCATTAATCTGGGCTTCTGTTTTATCAACAGAACATGCCCAACCAAGCGGCAAGAATATTACGCTATCAAAAATAGCATTTGTTGCAGTTTCATAGAACTTAGCAAGATACCATCGGAATTTCTTGAAGTCTTCAATTGTTTTTTGTGCTTGTGAAAGTGATGCTTCACCTTTTGAGCCAGCTCTATAAAGATACTTCGCCTGCATGATACAACCAGCAGCAATACCTTCATAACCAGCAACCATTACAGCCAACAAGTCAATACATTCCTTATGTCCACCGCCTTTCTCATAATGAGATGGGTGGTTTACTCTGTCATTTGCCATCTTTCATTTCCTCTTCAGCAGCTTTTGTAAAAAGATTAATGATGTTTGGCAAGTCTTTGTTTGCTGAGATAAGGTCTGCCAGATGAATGAGTTTCTGTTCTTCATCATGTGGTTTTGGAAGCTCAACAGAAGAATATTTGCTTGTGTTCCATCTTCCCATATGAGTTGCGACATTTTTCGCAATCAAGAATGAAATAAGAGCATAGTCTTTGCTTTCTTTTCCAGTTTCAGAAACAAGGTCTGCAGCCAAAGTCGCATGTTCAAATTGAGTGTGTGATGTGTCTTCACTTTTGTATTTGCAAATATCATGCAAAATACATGAAGCGATGACAATCTCACGATGAAACTCTTCATCATAGTAAGGGTCGGCACGCATCATAATCTTTGCAATTTCTGCAACAAGAATAGAATGACGCACATTTCCGCCATGCCCCATATCTGAGACTGGGTGGTATTTTCCACTTGATGATGCAGGATTTTCTGCGTTAGCATCATCTGCTTTTTCAAGAACACGATTTACAAAGTTGCGGATATTTTCTTCTTTCAATTCGCGGTTTACATAATCTGCGAAAATATTTACAAGTTTACTTCCCATTTTTTATTCCTCTCTAACTAAAAAATATCCGGTCCAAATTGCGCCTTCATACACAAGAGATGTTATCTGTTTGACAACCATATTGTCTTGTTGCATTCTTTTTGCAAGCAAGTCTGTTGCGTCTTTCTTAAGTTGCTCAAAATTAATGCTGGTGTCGAACTCAGCTTTTGTGGTCCATGTTTCAGGAATGTATACAGTTGCCACTGCTTTTTGCATTATTTCTCTCCATTTCCTTGTTTTTTAGCAGCATATTTTGCAAGCCACTTTTCTTTTGTCAAAACTGAGCCATCTGAGTCATAAATAGGTGACATACCCCACTTGTATCCAGAAACTTTTCGTACATATAATACACCAGTATTTTTATCCATTACAATTGCAGTAGAAGCATTATCATTATCGGCATGTACAAGTTCAACAGGATTAAAGAAATCTGTAAAGGTAACGCCTTCTGTTTTACTTGTTGAAATCTCTGTAATCTTAATTTCTGTAGGAGCATTACAACTTGTGAAAATAATTGATGCAATCAATATTAAAATAAATTTTTTCATTTTATGCTACCTCCAGAATTGAAAGCATATAGTCACTATTTGAAGTAAACTTCTTAATAGTTCCAAGTTCTTTAAAGTTTGTGTCTTCAAATCTCACATAAGGCCATTTCCAACCTCTTCCATGCCATTTGATGGCTGCATATCCAATAAGATTTCCGTCATAGTCATAGCACTCTGCATGAGACTCATCAAAACTCTTATAAGGAAGACCCAATGTTTTTCGATAACTTCCTTTAACGTCCCACCATGCGAATGTTTTACCAATTTTTTTGTAAAGTTTTTCTACTTCCAGAAATTCAGGAAGAACATTTTTGAAGGCGATTCCAGAATCGTATATTTTTAATGCTTCAGCATAATTAAGCTCAAGGTCAAGGCTGCCGAAAATAAAGATAATTTCAGAACCACAAGGAATTTTACGTTCACAAGTAATACCAAGCAGCCCATCGTTTTCCATAATTCTTGTTGAGAAATTTGAAAAGTTTTTAAGAGTTTCAGAAACCTTTTCAAGTGTAAAAGACTGGTCTACCAAAACCCTGTCAAGAATTGTTACAATTAAATTCTTTTTGAGTTTATCAGAAATTGTATTCCAAAATGGAAGTTCAGCACAGTAATTTTTAACCAAGTCAATCTGTTTAGTAAAGTCAAGATTTGATACTCTTTCGTATTTTGCCATTTTATTCTCCTTTCAATCAGTGTGATTGATTTACGAATATAATATATGAAAACTGCAAAGAAAGTTCAATATTATATTAACTTTTTCCAAATACATTTTTGATTATCTAAAATTCCATGATATTTTCTAAATCCATTGATACAAGACAAGATATGTGATTTTGAAAATTGTGGATATTTATCTATAATATCTTGTAAACAATCAAAAATCTCATTTGTATTTACAAGCAATATTTTATATCCACAATTTTTTGCTCTATTTCGAGCACTTATTTTCATATTTTTCTTTTGCTCTTCTGAAAGTTTTTTTCCTTTAATCCAAGTTGGTTTTCCTTTATTAGCTTTAGAAATTTTTTTCTTTGTTTCATCACTAACAGGTTTTCTTGGTTTTGGAACTTTTGGCTCATATTTCTTTCCTTTTCCTTTGTTCCAAGGAATAATTTTTTCACCTCTTAATTTTTTCAAAGTTATAGGCGCAATTTGTCCTTTTTTGAAGCCGTATGTGTTTCCCTTCATTTGTTCAGATAATATTTTTGCTCTATTTATTTTTATTCTTTCATATTCTCTTGAACTAATGTGATAATCACTATTTGGCCTTGATACAAAAGCATAAATTGCATATGCCATTTCTTTTGAAGGATAAATTTTTGTTAATAATTGATGACAGAAAAAATGTTCACGAGCTGTAAGTAAAACTTGATTTGATTTTCTTTTTGTCCATTTTGGAAACAAAGACCTTGGCAAGATGTGATGGTTTTCATAATAACCTTCCTTCTTTGAACGGTTTTGTGCTATTGCGTGTGCAATGATACACATATAGATGTGTCTGTAGTTCATTGGTTTTTCTCCTTTAAAGTGCTTTCCACGGCACTATAAAAAATTAGTATGAAAAGAGTTAGAGAGAAGCACCAATGAAACTTCTCTCAACGAGGTGGAAGCTCGCTGTCCTCTTAAAATTAGTCCTTAAATGTAAAATGTTCTTTATGAAGAGTTGATGCTCCATAAGTCGAAGCAAATTTTGACAAGTCGCGTTCATTTCCAACACGAATACCAGTTTCAGCAATCAGCCATGCACAAAGTGCGGCCTGTTTTCGAGCTGGATCAGAAGACTTGATGCCTTCAAGAATATGCTGTTCAATATTCTTATAGTCTTTGATAACCTCAAAGGTCTTGTCAAATTTCTTCTCGACATTTTTCTCAGCAATTGCACCACCAAGATTGACCTTTTTCGGAAGCTGCATTGCAGTTTTCATTTCTGGTCTTCCACACTGCTGCTTGTATTTCATAACCCACTGTGAAGTTGGTGACTTTTCAACTTTACCTTTGAAACCAGCAGGAACTGTTCCATTTACACAATTCAAAGTGATGTCTTCTTCACGAACACGATATTTCCAGCAACCAAAGCGAGGGTCTTCACCACGTGTGATAATCATTGAAGGGGCTTCAACCTGGAAGGCAACTGGAATAGCTACGCCATCAACAATTGCATTTCCGTATTTTGCTTTCTTTTCATCGTTTTCTTTCTTGATTTCAGCACGATGCTCTTTTCTGTAAGCAGCTTTTTCTTCTTTTTCAATTGCCTGGTCAGCCTGCATTTGTTTGAAGAGCTTGACATAGTCAGCAGGGAAGTTGAGTTTTTTCTGGTTTTCTGTAAGTTCAGGTTTAAGACACTGGATAAAGTTTCCAGTTTTGAGAATTTTTTCCCAGTAGATTTCATGCTCATAATATCGAGCACAATTGTACAGCATTTCTTCAGCAAGTTTTGGCAATACCTCACCATTGAGCTTGTAGCCTTTTGCTACATATTCAGGTGGTAGAACCGGTGTCGGTGGGGTCAATGTCTTGTATCTCTTAGCTTTTGCCATGATTTCCTCTCTGAATTATTATTGTTATTTACATTTATAATATATGAAAAATTCTGTATTTATTCAAAAAGATTAATAAATTTTTATATAGAATTTATCTATTACTATTATATAATTTAAAATCATTAGGGGAACTTTTGCTTACCCTTTTAAAGATTATTTAAACAGGTAAGTTACTTTTAAAGATATGTGACTATCTTAATATGGAAAAATTATTTGATGAAGAAAAGTCTCTTTTTAGAAAGAAGATGAATGAAGCAACAGCTGACAGGCCAAATGTCAAAGTAATAAAAGATATTATCAAGCTTGCGATGCTCAAAAATTCGATGAAGAATAAAAACAGCCTCAAGCTTGTTGAACTATACAACTATTTTGGATTGGACGCATTCGTAGACCTTATTGACATTATGAATGGCACAACAATTTCGTTCCCTTCAATTGAAGAATTTAAAGATACTGTTAAATTGTCAATTAGTTATTATTATAAGTTTTTGAAAAACAAGTCTTGGGATGAAATTAAAGAAATTATAAATGACGAAGAAGGTGGAACGAACGTTAAATATGGAATAAATTGTTCGAAATTACATAAATTTATTACAGAGCTTTCAGAATATCAAAAGTTCTTAGATGCTCATAATGAGGAAATTCAAAATGAGCGAGAATAACAACTATGAAACAAATGAGTTTATTGTGTTCTTAAAGATTTTTCAATCTCTTTTAGAAAGCAGTCCTTCACAAAAAGCAAATAACGCAAAAATTAAAAATTTAAAAGACGAACTTTTTGAAACATCTCGCAGTTTTAATGAGCATGTTTCTCTTTGATAATCATATCAACAGTTTCAGGCTCGATTTTAGTATATAAATAATGATTTTGCAAAAAAGCATTTACTTCATCAAAGTCCCATTTTCCATTAAATCTTTCTAAGACTTTTTCAACTTGTGATTTCGACGCAAAGTCATGAATTACAAATTGTGAAGCATAACGAATACGCATTTTGTAGTCATCACGGTCAGACACAAACATCATTTCACGTTTTTGGTCTTCTATGTATTCTTTTGCAATTTTAGAAAGTAACATTTCATCTGACAAACAATGTCCGGCATATTTTCCGTATCTATCCTTAAAAACTTTCAAGACTTTGCCGTATTCTCTAAAAGTTTTATTATTTGATGCTAAATATCCAGATTCAGTTCTTTTTAATTCATTAAAATCCATATTATTCTCCCGCATCAATTGACTCTTTTACAACAGAAACATCATTAGAATATTTATCTTGAACAACTATTTCAACATCCCAGTTTCTATCTCTGATGACTGCTTTTACTTTACAGTCTAAGATACTCAAATCTGGAAATTTTTCATTAGATTGAGAAATAATCATTTCACGAACAACACTTTCATTTTCAGTCTTAAACTGAACTTTATCATTCAAGGCAAACTCAAAAAGGCCGCCCCAATTTTTTTGGCGAATATAGTCAGTCCTCTTAGATTGAAGCCACATTCTGTATGGATTTAAGATTGCTTCAAAGTTGTGCTCAACCATCTTACGTGTAGATGTTGTGTATGGGTCATCAGGGTCTTCTAGCAATTTATAGTCAATATCTATAAAATTAACTGTTCCTTGAGGCTCTTCTAAGAGCTTTTCTGTTTTCTTTAAAAGTGTATTAACCATTGCCATTTTTATGTTCTCTCCAATTGTGATGGACCATACCTTTGTGTTATAGCACGTGAAATTCTAAGTCTTTCAAATGTAGTTGTGTCATCACCTTTTTCGCCATCACTAAATTTATTTATGTTAACACCTGGTCCCCAAATAACAGATGGAGCATCTGCGCCTTCTTTCTCTTTTACAGCATCGCCAGTTGTACTGAAGTTGCTGTCATTTGTTCGTGTAAACTCACTATTGAATAAAATCTCAAACTTAGAGCAATAATACGAGATAGAAAGCGTTTGGTCACCTTGGTCTTCATCATATGAATGCTTTATTGGTGGAAGCTCGCGTGGAACCATACCATAAATATTTATAATATACAAAGGCTCTGCTTCAACATCAGGATTAAAAACATCTTTCTTCTTTTTATAATGGTATGCAACTAGCTGGCATTTTCTAAACTTACCAGATTGGCCACAACGTAAAACATTATATTGGTAATTATACCAGCGTGCCATCCAGTTTTCATGATAATGATATATAGAATGGTAAACGTCTTCGAGCCAATTTATAGTAATTTCATAATTGAATTTTCCACTCTTAAAAATAGGAATTTTTGTAAGCTCATCTGTTTCATAGTCAAATGTTAAACGTGGAAGCTCAATTGAACGGCATCTCATATGAGCGTTATACAATTCTTTTAATGAGTCATCATCAGTACCCTTTACGCTCTCAGAAAAGTTTGCTAAGAAAAATAAATTTTGAGACTGTGGCTCTAAGTCAAAAATGTAGTCTTCTTGCTCATTTTCAAATTCTCGAGTAAATCTTGTGTCAACTAGGCCTTTGTTAAAGTCAAAACCGCCATTCTCGCTCTTTCTTCCGAATTGCATAATAAATTAGTTATATATCCGATGGAACGCACTTTTCATTGCTAACTGTATTGAAACTTCAGGTGGTGAAGTTGTGTCAAAAGAATAGTCTATATCTGAGATACCAATAATTCTAACATCTTCTAATATCCATTCTGAAATTTGTCCACCACCATTTAATAAAACATTCGGTGTATTAACATCATCAATATATTTTTTACCACTTTTTAAATCTGAATGAGCTCTATATTTATGATACAATTCTCTGAATTGATTTGGTTCAGAGTTCATTGAATTATTTAATAAATTAAAATTAAAATTAAAAAAATTAAAACCAAAATTAGTAGCAGTATTGATACGATTATGTTCAAATCCAGAAATTTCTTTTATGACAATATCAAGTCTATGTTGTCTATTTATGTCAATAAATTTTTCCATAAATATTGAAGATGCTGGATAAATTTTAGGCTCTTCAAACTCATATACGCCAGCAATCTCAGCAAATTTGTCTAAAACGAAGCAGTCTTGGTCTATACGAACATTCAATGTCGTTTCATATGTTCCTTGGAGTTGTGAAGCAATTTTCTCAACAGAGCCATTTATTGTGTTTATTGTGAAAGTCTTTGCTTTAAGACGTGGAATTTCTATTGAGCCAGTTCGTGTATACATAAGTGTATCAAATCCACGTAAGCTTTTTTGGTCTTTATCTCTAAATACGAATGAAACTTCAAAAAAGTTTTGCAAGAAGTCTGCACCTGCATCAATGATTTCACTTATGCTTTTATTTTTGTATTTTTTAATAGTTGGCATATTGTTGGTGACATCATTAAGTTGTGTTTTCATCCATTTTGAGCTCAAGTCATCCGACTTTGTAGCATCATTTAGTCTACTCAAGTCATCATCCAACAGGTAGTCAGATGATACGATATTTGATACAAAAATATAAGAATGGCTTCTTTGCATTTCAACAAGCTTTTCAAATTTTGAATCAAAATTCTTAAAGTCTGTTACATCTGCTGAGTCATTAATTCCTTCAAGTGATTTTTTGATAAAATTATTTCTTACGAAGACATTTCCAATAGCATTTAAAGACTTTACTTTCATGTCTTTTTTCATTTTCTTCATAAGCTGCTCAACATTTGTAGTTTTCTTTTTTGTCTTATTTTCTGTTTCAATAGCAAGGCTTCCATTTTTTACAAAAAGCATATTTTGAACATTTTTAAGCTTTTCAGATGTTTCTTGCATCATCACGTTAATAGAGTCTTCTAAGTTTTCATTTTTCAATGGTCTTAAAATTACCATTTTTAGTATTAAGTCTTTTATGCTTTCTTCCATAAGCTTCCCAATATTTCATGTTTTCCAGAATAACCACCTTTATAGAAGCGGCCATCATTAGTATCTTCACCAGTTTTATATATACGTGAGTTTTTATAAATAAATTCAATAGACATCTCAGATAGTCCACCATCTGATGAATACTTTAAGTTATCTGTTCCTGTAAATTTGACATCTCTAAAAACAATTACACGATAATATTTTTCTTGTCCATCTGCTGGTGTGCTCAAATTTCTAAGTTTGACAGCTAAACATAAATGATTATTATTGAGGTCACCTGATGAAAAACTATTTGCAAACAAATGCACAAAAGTTTCTTTATCAGAGATTTTTCCTTCATAGAAGTTCTTTTCACCAATCATACTTCCAAAGAAGTTTAACCATGCTAAGCTGCTATCAAGCCTAAATGTAAATGTAGCTTTTCGTGAAACATCATGCATTGAACTTAATTTTTTAATTCCATGTGTAATGCAGTTTATTTCAAATGCTTTATTTTTCAATTGAGGAACATTTATTCGTGTCATACGAACAGCAAGTCCATTTGGTGTCAAAAAGACTTTTTCACGCGGATTAGTTGTAATTGAAGCCAACTGCGAAATTTCAAGTTTCTCTGAGCTGTTGTCCCAATAAAAAGCTGCATCATAATGGTTTGGAATGAAGTCTGGACCTGACACAATTAATTTTTCAAATTCAGTTCCTTCTTGCTGTGGTGTTGAAGAGTCTCCATTTTTTCGATAAATCTCAAATTGGCCAACGTCTTTTGCTAATTCAGACTTAACATTATTTTTTTCTTCATCATATTTTGTTTGAAACTCTTGATGGCCCTCTCTTATCTTATTATATACTTTTTCAGCATTTTCATCTCTCGACCTCAATAGCATGCTATTAAGCTCAAAATATTGGGCTATATCATTTACGCCTTCAATGTCATATTCTTCAAAAAATAAATAACCATATAAGTCACCAGCTGCTTGTAAATATTCTTTAAATGTGAGTTTTTTATCAACATTGAGCCATGTTGGAGCAGGATAGCGTTTTTCATCGATAGCTAAAGACTTCTTTAATTCTTCAACTTCTTTATTTTCGCCATTCTTTCCAAGTTTAAATCCTTTAAAATATTTTTCTTTTTGGTCTGTGATTATTTTATGATAATTTCTATATTTTTCATTTATAACTCTTTTATACATTATAAGAGCTACAGTCCATTCAGCTGTTGACAAAGCTTTGAAAAGATTTAATTCATCTAAAATGTCTTTTGCACCATTTTTGATAGACTCTTCAAGTTCTTCACCTCCATCATTCCACCATTCTTTAAGAGTGACATCACCTTTTCCTTTAATATGAACTAAGCCATCTTCAAATGTGCGTTTCCAAGCTTTTGCATAAGAGTCATTGTTTCCTTTAAAAAATTGAGAATAATAATTCTTATCATCCATCAGTTTTTTGACTTCATCGATATTGTCTCGCATTTCTTCAATTCTGTCTTGCGTTTCACTCGATAAACTTCCAATATCATTTATATTTTTAATAATTGCTTTTGTTTGATCAGAGTCTAAAACTTGTTTTGCGGCAACGAATGGAGCTGTTACATGTGTAAAAGGCGCAAGTTTGTTTTCACCAATCATATCAACAAACTTGCGCATATTTTTTAATGAGTCTTTGAATAATTGTCCACTTTCATTAAGCTCTGTTGTCTGCATAATAAATAATTAGTCTTCTATGAGCAGATTGTAGGCAATATAATTTTTCTTAGTGTCATACTGACATTTTGGATGTGTCATATATGCTAAAAGAACATCATCCTTTGAGAAAACACCCATTTCAGTAATTTCAACCTTTGTGTCTTTTTTCTCATTAAATGGGTCTTCAGTTGAGTCAATTACAAAGTTTGAAATAACATCAATTTTAGAGTCTTCATTTATGATGTTTGATGAGCCACTCTTGTAAATATTGTTGTATTTAATGCCAACAAAATATTTATAGTCATCTTCTGAATAAAGGCCCTCATCATAATAAAGACTAAAATTGATGTCAGACGTTCCATAGTCAATGCTATCATCATTAAAGTCTAATGTATAACCATCTAAGTTTTCTTCAAAAAGCTTATTTCTTTTAATAGTATCTGTGAAAGGCTTAGAATTAAACTCTATTTTTCCATCATTGTAAGCAGACTTTATTCTAAATTTTTTCAAGAATGGATTAGACTTTATGCCTTTCTCAAAATATTTATTTTTATATTTATCATATGAAGTTTTATAAATGAGTTCATTTAGATTGATACGCACTTCATGTGACTGATAAATTTCAGATGAGCAATCACCAAGCTCGTCACCAATAACAGAATAGTTTACTCTTCCATCAACTTCAATTGGCTTTACAAATCTTCCGAATTTATCGGATAACCAAACTCGATAGTTATCTTTGTTTTTCCAAGTGTCTATACTGTATTGAGACATACTATTGCCATTATAATTTTGTCCATCGTATTCAAATGCAGGAGGCAAGAACACATTTTCGTTTATCCAAACTCTATCATATCCAAAAAAGTCTATTTCGTTTACAGAAACTTCTGTAAAATAGTCTTTATTATTCATTGTGCTTGTGTCAGGATAGAATGTTTGAACTGGAAGCAATTTCATTACAAAGAACTGTCCTTTATCAGACAAGTCTGTGTCAATTTTCATTCTGTTTCCTTCAATCACTTTAAGTGTAATTTGACTATCATCAGAATATTCAAATGCTAATGGCTCATCATAATAAACTTTTCTTTCAAGAGAAGAAATCAATTCATTAAATGACAAGTATTTTGGTTGGCTTAAAATGTATTTTCCTCTTAGGCCATCAACAATACAGTTCTCTTTTACAGTATAATCAGCTGAACTTACCAACTGTGTGAAAACAAATGTGTTATTTTCAACATCAAATATATTTGTAGTTCCAGGCACATTCTTAAATTGTCCAGTCAACTCAAAGTTATGGTATTTTGCAGTCACAATATAATTCTCACCATCATCACTTCCATATGAGAACTCAAACATGTCTGTAATGTCTAATTCTTTTGAGAAAACCTTTACACTAAACTGCTCATTTTCATCATCACTTTTTTGTGGATGAGAAACATAGAGTTTTGGACTTAATTCATGGATGTCTAAGTTTATTGTATAAGTCTTTTCTTCGTCAACAGTTTTAACATAGATTTTATTCTCTTTTGTGTAGTTAAGAATTTTTAACTCAATATTTTTATTATCAATTGTAGATACCAAAATATTTTTGTTATCTACAGGTGAAATTTCCGCAATTTTTGTGTCAAAACTTACAGAAATACTATTGATGTAGTCGTCTGCGAAAACTTCTTGAGAAGAACTTACAACAAGTGTTTTTTCATTTACTAAATTGAGAGACTTTATCAAAGATTTTCCATTTATTGTGTCTTTAATCTCAAACGTAATGATATTTCCATTTGTAAAGATGTCATCTTCATTTTTTTCAAAATAGATAAAGCCATCTTCAAAGAAAACGTTTAGCTTTATTTCTTCTGATAAAGCTTCATCTTTATAAAGTTTTGAAGTCATGCTTACTGAAATTCTTTCATACTTAGACAAGTTTACATCAGAATAATGAGGTCTAAAGATACACAAAAGATTTTTTGTCTTTTTACCTTTTAAACAAACCTCATTTTGCGGGCAATAAACACTTAAGTCAGACTCAGCAATTTTATAGAAATTACGGTAACTTAAGACACTTTTTCCATTTTTGTCAAAGACCTTAACAGGACATCCATCTGAATATAAGTCTTCATATTTGATAGTGTGTCTTTCAACTTTAGACATATCAAAACGGCCATTTCTCATTTCAATGGCTTTACCGTTTTCATCACCAAGATAGATAAAATTACCAATACTATTTTTTAGCAATTTTTCATTAAAAGCTACACTGTCATTTACATGTGGTTGAATTGTGTCCCATTCATTGATGTCTATTGTTGAGCCATAACCTTTCTGCTTCAAGCATATTACATCTATAGCATTGTCATTTATGTCTTTTAATGACTCAGTTTCTTCAATTTCAAATTTTTGGTTATAGAACTGTTTTTGTTCCTCATAAGACTCATACAAAAGTGAAAGCGTAAAGTCAGACTTCAATTCTTCAGTTAGAAGAATTCCTGTTGAGATTTCTTTTACACCATTAAATGTTATTCCATTTGGAAGTGTAACTTGAACTTTCTTAAAAGTCTCATGAATCCATTCGCTTGTAATTGTAATGCCATCATTATAGAGCTCTTTTAATTTTGAGATAAATCCTTGCTGTCCAGTATTTACAATGTCCAAAACTCTTTTGTCATCTAATTCTTCATCAAAGTCTGAAGGCCATCTATAGAATAGACATTTATTTCCATCAAGTGTTGCAAACATATCAGATTGTCTGTTTTCATCTAAGAGCAAAGAAACTTTAACAAAAGGATTTTCTCTGTTAAATGAGACAGAATTAAATTTAATATAGTCTTTTGTATCATCACAGAAGAGCTTATCAACTCCATATGTATTTCCTTTGAAAACATAACCATCACTAAGTTTACATGCTTTAATAAGTGCATTTTCACTTATTCCATTCTTAATCATATCACCAAGACTAAGAGCATTTTGCATAATATTTTGAGGATTTCTCTGTAATAAGAACATATATGTTTGCTTATCAAAAAGGTAAACATCCTCATTAAAAGAATTCTTGATAGTTTCAACAACACCATTTTCATCATATTCATAGACAGTTTTATTTATGTCTAATGCATATGGTAAAATGCTAAATTCATCAACTTCATCAAGCTGTGACACTTCATTTTTTGAATAAAGCAAATTTGCATCTTCATATGAGTCAACTGACTGTATAAATTTTACTTTTAATGAATTATGGTCTGTAAAGTATTTTTCTTTAGAGTCGAGATAGTCCCATGGTTTTAAGATTGAAGCAGCAGTACTGATTGAAACCAAAACAGCAACTTCTTCAGACTCATTATTTGTAATAAACTCTGTGTTATTTGGAGAAATTGTAATTGAAGATGCATCTTTTGAAATTATTTTTCCAATAGCGCCAGTTGAAGCAGCAACAGCCAATAAGAACATATCACTTGTGATAGCATATGGAACAGAGCCATTTATTAGGCCAGCTCTTACAAAATTATTATAGATGTTATTCTCAGGTGTTTTAGACATATTTTCGTCTTCAGAATGTGCATCAATTTTTTCTGTATTTGTTAAGCTATACTCAGTATTGTTTATTGTAATGACGAAGTCATTTTTGTCTGTAGACTTTGTTCCTGTGATTGTTGTTCTGATTTTATTTCCAATTCTATAAACTGAGCTTACCTCTGCATCTTCAGCCATGTACTTATATCCAGTCATGTCAATAAGGTCAAGTTTCTTGAATGTTTTTCCATTGTCTTCTGAATATGCTAAGAATGGTCTTCTTAGTGTTGAAAGGTCTCTATCATTAATATTTTCTCTTCCAACAACTTTTGCGTAGAAGTTTATTGCTTCACTCGAATATTGATAATATCCACTGTAAATTTGAACATTATTTTCAACAAAGCTGTGAGTAATTTCGTACACTTTAGAAATTGTTGAGTTCATCTGGTTTTGATACTCAGTTATTGTTCCATCATTATCACTTCCAGTTCCATATTGAGTAGTATATGTTTCACTAGTTTTGCCATAAGATGGGAACTCCATTTCTGGTGCGAGAGACTTTACTTCCCAATTATTACAATTCTCAATATCATCACGTGTATATGTGTACTGTAATGGAAGAGTAAGAATATCATTAGACTTTGTTACAATAATTAAGTCTGTTGATGTAAGCTTTAAGCTTTTAATACCATTCTCAAGGATATTTGAAACTCTATTGCAACCAAGAATAATTTCATAAAAGTCTCTAAGATAGTTCATGTATGTCTGTCTACGCAACATTGCTTCAACAGTTTTTCCGCCTTGAATAGAAATATTTTGAGGAATTACGTAGTCTTCTCTTGCGTTTGGATTTATACTTGCATAAAGACCTTTATCTGACATCAAAAATTTTATTCCATTAATTGTCAGCTGATTTTCATATGCAGTGTCTTCATAATTGTTCAATGCTTCATCTGGTGTAATGATATGCCCTGCTACACCTTCAGAAAGTTTTGTTTCTCCAGTCAACCAGCTATAAAGCTCTTTTTGTGTTGTGTCTGGACCTTCAAATTTCTTTAAGTAATCTACAAAAAGGTCTTTTTGGTCAGAAACAAGCTGGTATGCTTCTTCAATAGACATATTATCGAATAACAAATATGACAAGTCTTTCTGTGAAGGAATTTGTGCTTTTTTCCAATAGAAGTCTGTTGTAGGTTTGTCTGGGTTGTAATTTCCACTTTCACCATCACGTACCCATTTCTTAATTGGAGACTTAACAAAAAGAGTATCTCCATTCAAGACTGCTTCATAACCTTCAAAATTATATGCCATAATAAGTGGCTTATCTCTGTATACAGCATAAAATCCATTCTTATAGTGAGGTGTAAGATTGTCTTTATCATACAAATAACCACCTTTTATAACTTTCAAGTCTTTTATTGTAAGATTTTCGATATTTGTATCAACTTCTTCTCTTGTTCTTACTAAGTTTACATCTTCACCGTCTCTTACACAAACAATAAAACATTCATCTACATTTGTATTTGGCCTTGGCAATAACCACAAGAACTGTGCCATATCACCAACAACTGAGTCTTTGTAATCTGCGCCATCAAAAATTTCTTTAATATCTTTTGTGATAGCTGTTCCGTTCTGGTATAAATAATTTGCTGTTGTGATAGACTTATCAGCTAAAATTACATGAGCATGTACTTTTGAAACAATATTTTTTGCTACAAGGCCATACAAATAAGAATTTGAGTATCTCCATTTTCCGACAAGTTTATCATATACATAATAACCAATAACACTTGAGCCAGAAATTTGAATTGATTGTTTTGATGACGGCAAAATGTCAAACTCAAGGTCTATAAAGTCGCCTTTCATAAGGCTTCCAATATTATATCCAGACTTTAGCTCAACTCTTCCTTTTCTTATAAACCTCTGGCTGTAAAGGTCTTCATCGATGTCTTTAAAGGAGATGTCTCTTACCAAAACTGCTTCATCATCTTTAAACTTCAAATTTTGAGCTTCAGTCATTTTAATAATGTCTTCATTATCAGTTTTCAATGGCTTTACAAACTGATACTCATTGAAGTCAACACTATTAAAACTTTGGTCAAACTCTTGAATAGGACTCTCTACAAATGGTGTTCCTTCTCCAGAATATGTAGCTTTTACTGAATAGCATCCTGCAAATGCACCATTGTTCTCAAGAGTATAAATCCATTTTGTATTTTCTTTATCATATATAATAGATGTTAATTCATCATTTAAGTCTAATACACTATAGTTCTTAAGTTCTTCATCAAGACTGTCGATATTAGCACAATTAAAGAAATAAATTTTATTTGTTGTTGCAACAACAAATACACGCTCTTTATAGTCAACAAATTTTACATCTTTAAAAGCATCATATTTACCATAATTATTGTTTGAAGGTGAGTCAAGAAGAGCAATATCAACGACTTCATCACCATTTTCAATATTTGAAATAGCATTAAGAGCTTTTTTATTTTCAAACATTACTGTTGTTGGGTCTTTTAAGTCGACTTTTCCTTCAAGAACTAAAAGATTTTTATAATATTCAAATCCTTCAATAACTTTTTGTTCATCAGAAAATTCAGAGTTAACATAGATTGGAGACTGAATTACTTTTTCTTCGAAAGAAGATTTTCCAAATTCCAAAGTATCACCTTCATATTGTGTCTCTTCATTTTTATTATATGGACGAATCTTTTTCTGTTCATTCAATTCCAAAGACTTTTGACTATATGACATTGGATTCATCTTAAATTTGTAGCCAAAAATAAAGTCAAACTGTTGGTCACCACCTAATGTAAGTTCATCGCCTTCACAAAGAATTCCTCTTAGATAAGGCTTGAAATGTATTGAGTTTGAGAACATTATTGGCTCGTTTTCAGATTTATATTCATTTCTTATTTTAATTTTTTCAAGGGACAAAATTCTGTCTTTTAATGACATTCTATCTGAGTCATAATTGAATCCTTCAACATTTTTAAGGAAGTAATTGTCAATAATTCCATTCTTTGTGAAAGTTTTTTCAATACTAAACTCAACAATATTGTTTATGATATTTTTAAAATATTTGTTATTTTCCTGTGAAATCATTAGTTTTTCTTGACCATTATATGTGTACAAAACTTTATTTTCATCATCACAGTAAATAAAATCTTCTACTAATGATACTTTTTCTACAGGTTGAGAATAGTTTACTTTTAGCCCATCTTCTGTATATTTATAGCCAGTAGAGAATAGATTTTCTTTTAGAACAACTGTTGAATTAAAACTTCCACGAACAATGTCAGTTACACCAAGATTGAGAGAATTATTTGCATTTTCATTTGAAATAGCATTTTCATATTCATTAAAATACTTATTTTGTGTATAGTTGAGTCTGCAAAGTACACCATTTAAAACGAAAATACATTTTCCATTCTGTCTAAACTGAATCTCATCTATGTGCTTATTATTTATTTTTGAAGGCTCAGCATTTTTGTAGAATACGCAATTTCTTTGTACCCATTTATTTGAAGATTGCTCATAAAATGCATAAGAAGTTTTATTATTAAGAACATAATAACTTAAAAGACTTTTATTTTCTGGTTCTGGAATATCTTCTAAACTTACACTTAAAGGTAATTCTCCTAAGAATGCACAAATAAATGAATTTTCATATGTTTGGTCATAAGAGAAAATTGCTGTGTCAAGATATTTTGTTGAAACAACTTTTCCACTTTCAACAACAGATTTGAAACCTTCAAAAACTCTTCTCATAACAGCTGTTTGAATTGCTGTAAATTTTGTTTGAGATGACATGAATTTGATATTATTTAAAACTTCATACTCACTAAGTTGAGCCTTAAAAATTGGTTTATCAATATCATGGATGCTATTGTCTTCTATCTCTTCTACTGTTCCATCATCTGATGAATAAAACTGTTCATTATAGTAGCTTTCAGACACATCATTGTAATAAGACTTTTCGAATTCTGAGTTGTTGTTTTCTTGGTTTACTCTACTGAAAAGATTATCATCTAATTTTCCAGTTCCAATTTTGATGTAATATGGAATTCCTGAGCCATAATCTTTAGTTTTTCTAAAAGTAGACAAAATATTTTTATCTGTGTTTACACCAGATGTATAGCCATTGATTGACACGCCAATCTTTGTATTATCAGAAACACGAGACATTTCATCGAGATACTCTTCAAAATAGTCTAGTGTTTTTTGACTCATGATATAAGTTTCACCATTATCAGAATAATTTGTATAAGCATTAATGTCTAGCAATAAGTCACCTTCACAGTTTAATGTAGATGGCTGTGAAAGTTTTATGCCATTTTTCAAATAGAGATACTTACACATTTTGTTAAATTGGTCTCTTACTTTTGACTGATTTTGAATATTTGTCAATAAAGTGTCTCTGAAGTTTGAGATGTCAATTGCAGGCAAAAATCTAAAGTTAGAGATTTCATGAATGTTATCTTTATAAATAAAGTTTTCAAAAACATTCTCATTTGTAGCCTGTTTATTTTTTGCTTCATTGATACGATATTTGAAGAAATCTTTTGAATTATCTTTTGGATAGAACTGAACTCTGCAAAGAACTTTTATTGTCTCATCTACAGTTATTTGCATAGGTTCAGTTACAGTGATTATGTGGTTGGCTTCGTCTATATCTTTAATAAAAACATCGTCAGGAATTGCTTTTCCAATGATTTGGTCACCTGTTGACAAGTAAGCCATTCTTTCAATTGAAGTCTCATCTTCAAAACGTATAATATCTGAGTCTTCTGTTAGTCTTGCATAAATTTCAAAATTATTAAATGTTTGGACTTCACCTTGGATGTTATTTTTCTTAATCATGATAAAAAATTAGTCAAAACAGCGAAAGTGTTAATCATCTTCCAAAAACATTTCCATCATATTTGGGTCGCCATATGCAAATTTATGAGAATTATCATCATTATCAAAAAGTGTCTGCACATCTTCATTTATCTTAAAATAAGGCATAAATGTCATTTTTGCGTCTTCGCTTTTATAAATGTCATTATCATTATATAAATGATTTTCTTTTAGATGCACATCATCTAAATTGTCATATTCTTCTTGTGTATAAGACTTATTAGTTTCAGACAAAATGAAATCGTCTGACTTTGGTAATGACACACTATATTTCTGAATCCAATCTTTTGCTGAATGGTAATAGTCATCGATGAAATCTATTTTATTCTTCTCATCTTTTACGTCACAAGTCTCATAATTTTTTGTTTCAGAATTATAATGAGTTTCAACAACTGTTGCTGTGTTGATAGAACCAAAATTCCAAGCATCACAAGCATAATTCATACAGTTCTGCAATAAGCCGAAAGTTCCGTATAATGGCTGAAGTTTTTGGTCTATCATATCATCATATTTATTTTTTTCAAATTCTATGATTGATACAAATTCGTCTTGTCCAGTCAGCAATGTATAAGAAGAATCTTTAGTTGGAAGCTTATTCATAAAAATATCTTCAGGCAATGGAGATAATAATAGTGCTCTATTTGGAAGCATTTCTTCAAAAAGTTTTTTATCACATTCTATAATGCCTGCTACAGCTAATTTTTTATCAGATATTGCACCGTAGTCTTTTGCCAGTTCTTCTATATAATGGTCACGTGAAATGTCAATTGCAGCTTCTTCGACTTGCCACAAATAATATTCTTTATAGTATTCTTCAAATGTGCTATACAAATTATTTATTGTTCTTTTAATGTCATCTAAAGGTGGTCTACTTGACAAAAGCTTATTGTTATTTTTAAGCCAATCGACATATATAAAGCTTAGTTTTTTATACAAAATTGGTCTATTTTCTTCAAAAAGAGAAATGTATTCTTTTGCTATTTTGTCAAGATTTTTCCAATGTTTATCATTATATAAAAGCTTGTCTTCTTCTGCTGCTTTGATAAGCTCATCAAAAGCCACTTTTAATTTATCATAAGTTTCGCTAAATTTTACAATGTCTTTTGCAATTATAGAATATTTTGAGTTGCCATCACCTTCACCAATAAGTATAAATAGACATGTAAATTTTTTAGAACAAATTGAGCTAAAGTCTTTTTCAGCATTATCACTCTTATAAATTGCTCTCATTGCCATGTGAGACTTTATACGAGGAATTGCTTTAATGTTAAAATAAATCGAGTCTGGAGTAAAGTGTCTTTTTGCATCAATTTCAATTGGCTCACCACATGTCATATTTCCATAAAATACAACTTTCTTTCCAGCGCTGTCTTCATTATTTTCTGATAGCTTCAAAACTAAACCATATTTCGAAGTCTCTGCATCTTGTGCTTCTTTAACTTTTAATTTGACTTCATCTAATGATGCCTGTCCTTTACTAATATCGAATTGCACAAATGCATTTGAAATACCTAAAACTTGGCTTTCAAATGTTTTTATGCCATTATCAAATTTTAAAATATCTCCTTTTTGAACGTAACCGTCAGAAGCCATATTAGTGATGCCATACTCAATTTCAGATACTGGCCAATCATTTGCATTTCCATTCTCATCATAAAATGTTTCCTCTGTGTAGTCATTCCAAGAAGATGTGTTTAATTTGATATTCAACTCATCTTCGAATGTAGTCATAAACTGTTCAGGCGACATATACATACAGCCATCTTGGTGAGGGTCCGGTGTAAATTTACCGATGTTCATTAGTCTGTATGCAATCTTTGCTGAGTCAAGTTTATCAAAAATATCTTTATTTTCATTACAATATATCGTATGGAGCTGTTCTGTTGCCTCATAGAAATTTGTCATCTGAGCATATTTTTCAAATTTGCTGCTATATTTTTTACCATATACAATAGATTTCTCTAGTCGCTCTGGATAGTGATTTATGAGCCCATCTTTACAAAAATATGCCCAACGTTCATATTCAGCAAATGTATTTATAATTTTTTCATTAGAAGGCCAAATCTCAAATTGTGTGTAGAAAGGATTAACTGGAACATCAACATTCACAACAGTCAACGTATTTGGATTTTCATGAACTGTAATTTTATTGTTGTCAGCATTTACCTCAACAGCATAAGTCGCTTCTTCTGTTATTGAAGAAATATGTCCTTCTTGATACTCGCGCCAATTACTATTTTGTCCACCAATCTTAATTTTTTGTCCAACTTTGAAGTCATTTTTAATTGTGCGTGTTGTTGACAATCCATCTTTTAACTCATCATAGTCTTTTTCATCAATTACTTTTTGCAATGGATATTCATACAAAACAAATTGTGAATAAGGTGTTGGCCAAGCTGTTCCATAGAATTTTGCAGGCTCAACCCAACGTTCTGGAAATTTATATGACTCATTCGTCCAGTCTAATAAACGAACTCTCTTTTTGTACAAAACATGACTTTTATTTATTTCTCTTTCAGCAGTCTTAAAATTGTCAGGCATATTTTCAAATGCACGAAGCCATTTAAAATCGACTGAGTATGGATTAGATACTTCTTCATCTGTTCTATTATCATCAAAACATTTATATGGAATAACTTGAGCTGCTGGAAAAACCGTAACGTGCTGGAAAATATCACTTCCAAACATTTCATACCCAGTTTTTGAACCAAAAAATTTACGTCTCATCGAATGATTGAGCAAATTACGGATTTTTAATTTTGCTGCTTCTTCAATTTTTGCGTCTTCAATATGGTCTTCTGTCACTGATGAGTAATCAAATTTTGTAGACAACCAATTAAAAAATACTTGGTCTGGAATATAGTCAATAATTGACGCAGCTTGTGCTATATCATCTTCAAACTCATTTGTTGTCAATAGCTCCATAAAGTCTGGGTGGTCTGGATATAATACTGACAAGTAACGATAAGCTTCATGGAGCATTAAGTCTACTTCTGGTAAAAGTGCGCCATCAATTTCAATTCTACGACCTTTTTTAGAATAGTCTACTTTATACTTAAAGTCATCTTCTGTTAGAGTGTCTTCATATGTAGGGTCATCTTTTATGTAGTCAAGATATTCTTTGTAATCTTTTTTATAGTTTGGATTCCATTTCTTTTCTGGTACTGGGCCATAGTCTTTTGCTCTTACGCCATTTACATATTTTGCAATAGTTAAATTAGAAATATTTCCTTCATTATCAATAGTTTCAACACCATCTGTGTCTTCATTATATGTCAAGTCATTCATAACGATTGAATAACCGAAGAACCATTTCCAAAGGTCATTCTTAATCATTGAATGCGCAAAGTCATACATGTCCATTGGTGGCATCTCATTTGTAATTTGAACACGTTTTTTAGCGTCAAACTCATCACGAGATGTAAAACTATTGAAATTTTCTTTATAAAATCTTGTATTAGGCTGGAATCTTTCCATAAAAAATTAGTTACATTTTAAGAAACGATATGTCGCTCTTAAGACGCGCTAAAATGTCGCTATCATACACACGAATAGGTGATATGCTATTTGCAAAAGGTCCAGCAACTACTGTATTGACATCATTATAAACATCAATTTGTTCTTTTATCAATTTGATGTATAATTTTGTTTTATACAATGATGCTTCTGGCCACATATTTGCAGGAATTGTGATAGTCCAAAAGTCCATACCTTCTTCTGTCAAACAAACTAAGTCTTGTGCAGAAATTGACTCTTGTGAATATTCAAGAAGATTATCAACATTTACAGAACCAAGAACATTCCATCTGATTGGTGTCTTTCCTTTTACAGGTTTCCATTCAATTGGGAATACACAATTTATGTAGTCTTTTACATATTTTGCAGGTTTATCTTGGTGTTTATAATTCCATTCTTTATTTTTAAGATTATCATTCCATTCCTTAGACTTGAATTGATAAAGTCCATCTGTTGGCTTAAATACATAACGGATTTCTCCATCAACATTCATACGAATAACTTCACGAGCTTTTGGATTATCATTTATATTTTCTTTGTATGCAAGCCATGCATTCCAGTCTTTTTCTTTAGCGTATTCAACTTTTACATAAATACGATAAACTTTATCAACTGTCAATGGAGGATGATCAGCATCCATGATTGCTTCACGCTTCATGTCAAGAGTATTTTGAAGTTCGTAGAATACAACATTATAAATGTCTTTTTCTTCATCATTTAGCTCTTTTGGAGATTTTGCTGGCTCTTCATTTGTATGAATTAAATCAATTGTAGACTCAAGCTGACGCATAACCCACATTGTTCCATCTTCTTTATTAAAACGTTTTCCAATAAAATACAAGCGATAACAATACAAGATATTCAAATATGCGAAGAAGAAGTCATCTATTTCATTTTTAACGATATTTTGTTCTTGGAGATAGATTTGTCCCATAATAGTCTTCCAGTCATTGTATGTCCAATCTAATGGGTCTTTTACAATAATGTCAGACATCATTTCAATCGTTGTTTCTAAATATGAAATCAATTTATTATAGCATTCATTTATTTTTTCTTTTTTTGTTTCATGCTCACTTTTCTTGTAAAAAAGTCTGATTGCCATATCAATCCAATAATTGTACAAGATGTGCTTTTTGTCTGCTTTTACAGTAACAAATTGCTCATCGTCAATTTTCTTAAGACCACATGCTTTTAATACACAAGCATCAACATTATTTATCAAAACTTTTCTTATAAGCTCGAAGTTTAATGAATTAAAAACGTCTTTTGACATTTTTAGATAGCCTAATTCAGAGCGACAATATGACACAAAATTGACTACAGGTTCTTTAATACTGAGCTTAGCTACTTTATCTGTATCATACAGCTTAAACAAAATTGAAGTACAAATCTTATTTATAGCATTTTTAAGCGCATTATCCATCTGAATTTTTGTAAAGTTTTGTAGTGCATCAAATCCATGAGTTGACATAACAGTGATATTTGGAGAACCAAGAATTGGCCATGAAATCATATTTGCTCTTTGAACACATGACATTGGTAATTGGCTAATTTTAATGTTATCTATATTTCCTTGAGCTCTATTAACATAATTGCTAACATCATAAGTAAAGTCATTCATAGCTGTAAATTTCTCGCATGATGAGTCAATACCTTGCCAACCAGACAAAATTCCTACACCTTCAATTCCAAGCTCAGATGAAGTTGTCCATACAATATCGCCAACTCCGTTATTTAAGCCACTTCCAGCTTTTCCAGTTATCATACTTACAAGACCTGAAAGTCCTGATGTTTGTTCTTTTTTGCTGAAAGACGTAATTGTATGTCTTAAACCAACTTTAATTTTTTGAAGTGGTGATGTTGTCATCTTCTGTGTTTCATTTATATTTGCTAAATGTATTGGAAGATTCTCTGCAGAACCACGACTAATAACATCATTCTCAATATTCATGTCGTAATATTCTGTTGTATTTGCCAAGTCTACATACAAAAATGGCATGTATGTATACACAGTTTTGACCTTTCTTTTAATGAACAAGAACTTTGCATAGTATTCAGTTACATTTGTATAATATCTTAGATAAACAGGAGCTTTGAAAATATAAGATGGACCTTTTGTGTATCTATCATTGATATTATCACAACCACAAAAATATAAATATTTTGGGCTATTTGTGATGCCTTTATTATATTGTACAAGCTGAAGCTTTATCAATTCTTCTTCATATGCTGAACTGCATGTCAATACAAATCCAGTTTTTTCACCTTGTTGCTGTAAATCTTTATCTACTGCTCCATCTTTAAATTTATTGACAAGATTGAATAACGCTTCTTTCTTTCCAGTCTTTGTAGTCCAATCCAAGAATTTATGGGCAGTAATTTTCCAACGAACATTTGGGTAATCTTGCATATCATAAAACTTAACTGTTCTTTCTTCAAATCCTAAATATTGTCCTTCACATACTGGCACTTTAAGATAGACTTCTGAGCCAAAGTCAGTCATCTTAGACAAAATTGTAAATGTCCACCATTCAAGTCCTGTAAGTTTGCTCGCCAATTTACGTGTATTATATACTTTTGTCTTAAATGTGAGTTTATCTCTATTGTATATAATTTTTGAGCCATTATGTGTTTCTGGAAGCTTAAACTCAAACTGCAATGTATGTCTATTAAATGAAACTTTATTTGCTTCAAATGTTTTTGTAATCATTTTTTTGCAGTAAACAAGTTTCTTGTAATATTCATATGAACCTTCTTTCAAATATGAAAGCGCCTTTGTTGGTGAGAACTTATATTTTCCCTCTTCTATATCTGCTGACTTTGTCTTTGAAACTTCATTCTCTGTTATTAAATTATTAAATCCTATTTTTGGAACTTGATTAGACACTAATGAGTCTTTTTTATAGTAATCTCTTAAATGGTATGGAGAATATTCTGAGCCATGAGGACCACCATAAATTGCAGGAGAAAGTCTATTGATGCCAACAAGCTTAGACATTTGTGAAGCATCTTTTTTATTTGAGTTTATTGAGTTTTTTGCCAATGAAGCAGTTGTATTGACTGAATAATTCTCAGATGAAGCTTCATCACTTTGTGAAGATTGAGAGTCCAATGACTGTTCTGTTTTCTCAGTTTGGTCTTCACCTTCAGAATTCATCAAGTTATCAATCATTGTTCTACCGAACATTCCGCCATTTTGGTCAACAGTAACTGGGCCGCCAAAGTAACCACCATTCATGATGCATTCTTTTCGTGCGATTGTTTTCAAATAGTTTAGGTCACGGCCTGAAGCTGCTCCATAGTCTGCTCCAGCTACTTGATTCAACAAGTTTCGCATTTTAACATCCATGTTTGTAGTACCATCACTCTCAGATGAATAGAAAATACTCCAATATGGATTTTCCATCGTATTTGCTGCGCGTGCGATGTAACCAATAAAGTCTTGATGCTGGAAAATAGTTCTCAAGTCTTTTTGAGAGTCATACGCATAGTTAACTACAAGGTCATCATAAAATGACATGTATGGAACTTGCAATCCTGGGCCTTTTAATTTAATTCCTGCAAGAGTCCAATGTCTGTCTTTTAAATATGGCATCCACCATGCTGAAAGTGGATAGTCTGAAGGACGCCAATTTTTAGTACAATCGAAAAACAGTTTTGAAACTGCTGAACCAACAGCATTAAATACAAGAGCTTTATCATTTGTATAATTTTGATTTTCAGCATCTGCTAATGGGTTGTCTTGTCTAATGCGATAATTCAAATAAATGTCCATTGGTCCACCATTTATTTTTGGGATCATTAGACCTTCTTGGATATAAACTGATAAGTCCCATTCTGTTAAATATGTTGAAACAATACCAGTTGAACCTTCTGCTACCCATTGAAGATAATTTATCCAATCTGAAAGAGTTTTCATTCCAACATCGCGGAATGTCACATCTTCTCTGTTTATCAAAAATTGGTCTTGGTCAAAAGTTGGATTTGGATTTTCCAAAAGAACTTTTTCCATTCTGTTTGTTTTTTTACCAAGCTCAATTTCAGAACCAAACTTATATGGAGGAAAACCTAATGATGTATAAAATCTTTGTGTACGCTCTTCACTATAATTCTGATTTAAAAACTTCCAATCATACGCATATGTTAAATTCGAGCGTGTTCTTAATGAACCTTGGATTGAGTTTGTAAAGGCATTTTCAACTAAGTCAACTGTTCTTAATGTTCCAGTAACATTTCCAAGTCGCCACTGTGCATCGGAATTTGTACCAGTCATATATGAGTCATAATACAATTGTAAATATTCAACTTGTGTTTGTAAGTCTAATTCACCATAGATTTTTGCCATTTCAGCTGAGTCTTGAAGACCTTCAGAATTAATGATATTTCCATTCTTCATCAATTCGTAATCAGATTTAGACTTTTCAATTTCAGTTATTGTTGAGTCTTTTCCAGCTTTCATACCTTCAAGCATGCTCTGAAAGTTCATAGCATCTACTGCGCCTGAAGATAATTTTCTTTGAGCAGAAAAATAATTAATAACAGAATCTTTTCTCTCTTTAAAAGATGAAATATTCCAAGTTGTGTCTGTATTTCCACTTGTCCAATAGTCTTTTGTATATTCAATTGCCATAAAATTACTCCATTGATAGACCTTTTATTGAAGGGTCTGACAATATTCTATTAAGTCCAGCATCAGTTGACTTACTTCCAGCTTTTGAAGCAGACTTAGTCAAAGATGCATATGCATCCATTGTTTCATTCATCTTTTTCTCAGTCTCTTTTTTAATCTGTTTAGCTTGACTTACAATTGCAGAAGCTTCATTGATAATTGCAGTTGCTTTTCCATCTGTTTCAGCATTTGCTGTTTCAATTGCAGTTTTTGTAGCTTCTTTAATAAGTTGGTCTTTTATTTTACTTAGATTATCTCTAGAGAATGTTTTTTTCACTTCCTCTGCAGCCTGTTCCCAAGCTTCTCTTTTCTGTTCCAAAATTTCTGAAACTAAGTCTTTAAGAGCTTGTTGCCAACCACCCATTGCCATGTCACCAAGAAGTGCAACAGAATGGGGGTCAATCATACCAATTGTACTTGAGAACTCATTCATTAAATTTTGGATTTGTTCAAGCAATTCCATTATTTGGTCCATAGTACAATCAAGATTTAATAGACTGAACAATAACTGGATAAGTTTTGCAACAATCATACAAACTATTCCAATAATTTTTGATACTATGATTTGAACGATATATCCAACGTTTGGTGGATTGAGCCATGCTCCAGCAGCTAATACTACAATCTGAATCACCAGCATAATTGTAGATATAACTTTTTTAAGGATTGACATTAAGATTTTTATAAT
>Ga0326512_10000658_pt1 | contig 29351 bp, 25 predicted proteins | sample 1_2617_0518_D_FD_203652 | JGI IMG/M metagenome (GOLD analysis project Ga0326512, IMG submission 203652) | Bovine rumen microbial communities from UC Davis, California, United States - 1_2617_0518 | ecosystem: Host-associated > Mammals > Digestive system > Stomach > Rumen | place: USA...
TTGAATTTGCTATATTCATTATCATACCTTATACGACTAAGGTCATCATTAAGGATTTTGTAGGCTTCATTAATGTCCTGCATCATGCTTGTGACATCTACACCCGGATTCCTGTCGGGATGCCATTTCAGGGACATGGCTCGATACGCCTGTTTGATTTCCTGTTTAGACGCCGCAGGCGATATACCCAATATCTGATAGTAGTCTTTAAACATGACTTATAAGATGATTATTTCTGAAGAATGGAATTGTTTTTTCCATCTTCTTCGTTTTTAGACTTCTTCCATATTGCCTTCAATGCACCTACCATTCCTGCGAATACAATAAGCCCCAAAATGCCTGGTGTCTTGTGACCAGCCTCGCCTCTGACGCCCACTATAGCAGCAAACAGAATGAAAAAAACAAATACCACTCCAAGTGTCACTAATACTTTTGATACTTTACTCATAACCCAAAATCTTTAAATTGAACATACTTGTCTTTTTCCTTTTATGTCAAGACTTGGCACAAAGTTAACAGTGATATCCGTTTTTTCAATCCAACAAAACAAAACTGGCCCAGTAATAGGGATCAGGATATTGCTCTTTTACCTTTTGAGCAGCATTTCTGAGAGCATCTCGTAATTTCATCCCCTTTCCCACATTTTTATAAAACTCGGTCATAAGTATAGAAGTTACAGCATCAGATACTTTCCACAGGCTCATCATGATAGACTTAGCACCTGCTTTCTTGAATCCTCTTTGCAAGCCCAAGACTCCATCAATCGGATCTACTGCCCCTTTAGCCGTTTCACATGCAGACAAAACCACGAGATCAGTGCCTCCTAAATCTAAACGACTAATCTCATCTGCTGTTAAGATACCGTCTTCAATCCCAGAGACCTGTTCTTTTCCACACCATACATTATTCGCTCCAGCCATTAATAATCCTGTTCTTATCAACTTGTCTTCTTTCTCAGAATAATTGCCAACAGTACTCATGAATGGATTCTTTTTAATCTTATCTGTTGTGTCGAGGAAAAAACCATGTGTGGACAAATGGATTATCTGTGGAGAATGACCATCTAATGCTTTAAAGGATTCCTCATTGGCCCTTTTCTCTTGCAGTAATGTTGTTGAGATATTATTTGAAGCTAATAAACTATATACATTTTGTGATTCTGTTTTTGTACCAGGCAAATAATTCCAACGACCACGCTCATCTTCTGAACGCATAGCTAACAAGAACTGATTGTCGTTGCTATGACTATACTCTTTTGCAGATTCTTTCATGTCTGCAACAGATAAATCATATAGTATTCCACCATATACCACGGCAGACTGATAGGATTCTTTCAAACTCTGATCAAGTATCATGTCTGTTGATGATAAACGAACAAGAATGTATGAGTTGCCGAACAATTCACCATCTGGCATAACTATAGCATTGTGGTTGAGTAGATTCAGTTGTCCTGTTGGTGAGAAATATATGGTTTTCTTTCCTTTTAAATAGGCTTCCAACTTCCCCCATAGTTTATTATAAATAGGAGTTGACTCCTGGTATAGTTTTGAAATCTTCATCGCATCCAAACTTGTCTCTGAAAAATACTTGTTTATGGAATCAACTTCACATAAAGATACTAATTGAGGGGCTTTCGAATCCTTTGTTATAACAAATGCTCCATAATAACCATAGGCATCAGAGTTATCCCAATCTCGAATTTTGGGAATATAAGTAAAATCAACTACAATTTCATCATCTTTAAGCGATTCCTTTATCTCGTTCCACGAATGAATCGATTTTAGTAAATTATTCTTGTAGTCTGGAACAAGGCTTAGAATACTTCGCTCCTCTTCATTTAATTGTTTCATCCATATTCTTATGCTGTCTTGTTCGCTAGAACGATAAGAAATAGCATCTCTTAAAGCAGATATTTTGTTATACTTTGACTTGAGTTCTGTGTTTGAAGAATTATCCACCATCTTTTTTAGAATATCGCCCGACATGATTTTCAGATTCTTCACAAATAGCAGGTTATTAAAGGCTACGTCAGTATTATCTGGATATTTATCGGCAATCAGATTATTTAAAACAAGTAATTCACGTGCAACACTAGTCCAATAATTTTCGCGCTCAGCAACAGTAAAGAAGTTAAAAACATCCAAACAGTTGTCATAGGATGTGAAATTAGCGTCTTGAAGAGCTTTCTTAATTCTGGGGTCCCCCATGAAATAATATGCTAAAGCGAGGTTCTGGGCAAATGTTTGCTTATATTCTTTATTCTTACTACCTAGCGCTTCTAAAAGAGAAACCGCTTTTTCGGGCTTATCAGATTTCATATATAGTACAGCCAGATTGTTTGCAGCTAAGAGCCATGCACCTTTTACATCTTCTTTGTTCCCAAAATCTGCGACCATCTTTTCATATGTTTTAATAGATTCTTGACGCTCACCTAATGCTTCATATATATACGCTTTGTTATTCAATAACGTAAGACCTGTTGCTCCATGCTGAGTTATATCTCCGATTTGTTCTTCAAATACAGAAATAGCTTCATCAATGTACCACTTTGCGTCCAAATAAAATTGTTTATTAACTGACTCGCCTGCCATCCCATATATCATGCTAAGATTTCCAAGAATCTTACAATATTCAATGTCATGTCTATTTTGTTGTTCCAAGAGTTTACAAGCAGCATGACTATATCTTAGTGCTTTGGGATAGTCTTTTAGTCGCATGGCTATAAACCCAGCGGATGAATAAAAGTTTTGAGAATAGCTTGGTGGAATATTATCAATCCCTATTTTAGAATGGAAATCTTCAATTTCTTTCTGTGCTTTAGCTAATTCATTAATTTGAATATATGCCGTGACAATATAACTAATAACCTCAGAATATCGTAAGGTATCGAGGTATTCTTCTTTCGATATAATATTCTTGTAATAGTTTAAAGAACGTAAAGCATCTGCTCCCCTTTCTGCAATTACCAATGCTGCGCAATCAGTAATAGGTAGTATACCATTAGAATTGTCATTTATATTATCGGTACTAACAACTCCAGTTAATGCAGCCATCGCTGCATTATACATTGTCTTCATCTGCTGAAGCATAGCGGGGTCTTGATATTCTGATGCTTCATATATTGAGATGGCTTTTTTAAGCAATTCCGCTTTCTCCTCTGTGGTTTTACTAGGAATATAACACAAGTTGTTCAGCGCAACAGCATATTGTGCAGAATGCTCTCCATATACACATCTTGTCACTTCTGCATATTCATCTACATATGTTTTCCCCTCTTCATACTTATGCATGTCCCTAACGAGTAGTAAACATAAATCTAATAAACTTTGTGCGTATCCTACAGTGTTTCGCATATCAGGATATGGTTTGAACCATCGATGAATACACTTTAAAAGTTTCAACACATTATCTCTATCTCCTTCTTGGTATAGCATTAGATAATAGTCCTTGGTTAGCTGCCATAAAGTTGGAAGAGATGCCTGATCTGGCATGTATGATTCTGATTTGATTTCATCATCAATTGCGGAATCCAAATAATTCTTATACTCAATTCTTAGTGCTTCTGATGGGTTTGAATTCCACATATTGGAAGTCAGGACTCCCCATAATACTATGTATGTAGGATTGGCATCTTCATTTATAAAGACAGACTGGTTGTTCGCCAAATAATCCCTTGCAATAGAATCACCACTTTCTTGACGAATCTCTTGCATTTTCTGAATAACATCATTTGCAGTCTGGGCAGAGATGCCCAGAGAAGCTATTATTCCAATTACTATACAAAATACTTTTTTCATTTTGATTCGCACTCCTTTATATAATCAGCAGTTCTTTGCATTACCTCCCCTTCCAACTCTAACTGTAATTTCTTACTTTTGTTTAGAGCAGACAGCGCATTAGAGTAATCATTTTTTAGCATATATGCTCGCCCCAGATTGTGGTATAATGTTGCCAAGATAGGATTTTTTTCTCCACTATCTTTAATGGCCACTTCAATCCCATGAGTAGCGTATTCTATTGATTTATCATATTTTTCTGTTCTGATACAAATAAAAGCCAATTGTGAATATTGGCGAATTTGGGATGCCGCAGACAGCTTATATAGAAGGGCATCGACACTATCTGCCAGTCCTTTCGCCTTTTCTTTGTTTCCAGAATTAACACATTCTACAGCCCAATCAACAAGAAACCGCGAGTAATCATCCACATCATTCTGTTGTTTGATAAGAGGCTCTAACGAATTCGAATATCGAATTGCCTCCGCAGAATTACCTAATCTTTGATTAATTAGAACCAATCTTTCTAATAAAAGGATCTTAGTTCCTAAAGTTGTTTCAAGCCCATTTTCTACCCGTGACTGGGCTTTGTTATAATATTCCAGGGCTTTCTCTGCATTATTTTTCACATAAAAATAGTAAGCCCCCAAATAGTCAAGCGCTTTGATAGAATTGGCAGTTTGCCCCTTCCATTTCTTTTCCAAATACTTGATACCTTCTTCATAGTTTCCTGCATCACACAATCTATTCCCAACAATCTCATATAAGTTTTCTTCATACCTTATGTCCTTTGTGGAGAAATAATATTTGACTGCTGTAGGAAGTATCAGCTCTATAGAATCCACTTTGTTGTTTTCGGATAAATAACTTAAGTATTCAATGTAGGCACTACAAATGTCATCACGATATGTTTTAAATTGTTTGCCAATCTCTATCATCTCCTTATGGATTGTTGCAGCCTCTTGAGGACGGTTACAATTGTATCTTAGATGGGAAGCCAATAAAAAAGAATATTCGAGATACTTTATATTGTTTTTCCCCATATTATCTTTTATCAGATGTCGTAATTTCTTCAGGTCGTTTATACTTTCCTCGATTTTACCGCTGTCATAATGAGCCTTATACAAATCCCATAAGGCATCAAGCTGAGAGTCTAAATCTTTAGAACCTTGCAACCTCATCTCTGACTCGATTCTTGATATACAAATATCTGCAAGTTCTGGCTTACCCATTAATGAATATAACTCTGCCATTTCTCTATATGTCTGGTTCCTAATGGCGCAATTCAAATTGAAATAGTTGCCTTTTAATATGGTTCTTCTGAAATATTCTTCTGCTTTTGGATAGTTTTTCAATTCCTTATAACAAGCTCCAATACCATATAGCATTTCCAAATAGTCACAATCTTCGTGCGGTAGCTTTTCCATATAATATAAGCCTTTCTGTAGGAAAGGAATAGCTTCTTCGAATTGATTGCTAAAGTATAAGCATGCTCCTTTCTGATAATTATATGCCATCAAATATTGATTATCTAGCTCCTTAATCTGACTATCACTAATTCTCTGGAGAATCGTATAACCCTCATTGTACTTGCCTTCATCAATTAGAGTTTTAGCTTGATCAATATCTCTTTTTGCATTTTGAGCAAATAAAACTAATGAAGGCATCAAACATAAATAAGAAATAGTCAACCAATACCTAATCTTATATAGTAAATTTAAATTCAACATCTTTCCACACATACTTATTCTCAATAATTGGTTTAATTTACAATTAGTTCCAATTCTCAAATTATCATCACAAGCGCTATAATTAAACACATCTACAAATTGATTTCATAAAAGCCGAAGTAATGTCTATTAAGAAATCTATTTCCGATTCAACAATTTTATCATTATGCTTTACATGTTCGTCTTGATATTTTGCAAAATACTCAACAAGTTTAACAAACATATTCCTGAACTCTTTTGTTCCTCCTATGTTTGATATAAAAGATCCTAAAAATGATATTTGGTTTTCTAAAGATTTGTCATTATTCAAAACAGATTTTAGTAATAGTTCTAAGGCAAGTCTTAAATCATCCAGCAAATTCCTTTCATACAAACCTTGACGTCTCTTATTTATAGCCTCATTGTAACATTTAAGAGCATCTGGATAATTCGATAGCCAATGGCCTGTATCTGCAGATAATGCTTGATCAAAAGAAACACTTTCCTTATTCAACATACCATACCTTTGTTTCAACAGAACAAATAGTTCTTTAACTTCTTCCCTACAACATTGGGATTGTTCTTGACACAATTCTGCCAAGATTCCATATTGCTGCTCAGGAGTGAATTTTAGAAGATTCTCTAATAACGCAGTCCTTTTATTAGGGGTCTCTGGTGGCATTTTGTTATGTGGTATGTTTATGTTAAACTTAACAGAGTAGGCAGAGCATAATTTAACGATTTGACTTGTTGTAAAGCCATTATCTTTTTCCGCCAATATATTACAAGCATATGTCAAAAATGCATCTGGTATTTTATTCATATTCTTAATGTGATTTTAATCCAACATTACAAATCCTGCCCAGAAATAAGGATCTTGGAAAATATAATTTCCATCCGCGTCTTTATACTCACAAACTTTCTTTTGAGCCATACGAAGTGATTCATGCTTGTCTTTACCATTACATAGATTTATGTAGAACTCAGACATTAACATATTAGTAGCAGCATCAGAAACTTTCCAAAGACTCATTAAGATACTCTTTGCTCCAGCTTTTTTAAATCCGCGTTGGAGGCCAAACACACCTTCTCCTTGCATAATATCTCCTTTTGCTGTTTCGCAAGCTGAAAGAACAACAAGATCCAATTTACGAAAATCAAGTTTTGAAATCTCTTGTGCTGTCAATATACCATCATCTTCATCCATGGAAACGTCTTTTCCGTTTAAGAATTTATTAGCCCCTGCCATAAGCAATCCACTGCGAGTAAGTGATTTGTCTTCTGAATTATATTCGTTATTAAAGATTGATTGCATTCTTTTTTTATTCTGAGCTTGCTTCACTGAAAAATAAAAACCATGAGTGGAAATGTGTAAAACACCAGCACAATTAGAAGACAATTTCTTTACAGACGACTCTGTAGCATCCTTTCCTGTATGCAAATTTGCGGATTGATTAGCATTCATAAATGAAGAACGAATATTCATCACTTCATTTAATGTACCTGGAAGGTATTTAACTGTAGTCCCTCGTACTTCTAGACTATCGACAAATGCGCGATGCAGTTCATAAGACATATTTGTAAAAAGGCTATCATTTTTAGCGTTATCTTTGTTAATCTGTGAAGGCGCAGGGGAGATAGCAGACATCTCTTCATAATCTATACCACCATAAAGATCGGCATTATCCAATTTTTCTTGATTAACGGCAATAGATTTTTTCATGTCAATAATCTCTCTGGTTGTAGACAATCTATACATCTCAAAATTCTCCATACCAGCAACATACTCAATGCCTATTTTATGTAATACACCTGAAGGTGAAAAATAGATTCGACGTATACCCTTAAATTGATTCTGCAGAGGATGCCAAACCAAATCCATTATTTCTGGACAGTTATAATATAAAGTATCACTCACGTTTTTAAGTTGATTTATCTCAAAAAGGGGGGTTAATCTCGGTTCCTGATCATCTTTACGTAGTGTTAATGCAGATATCATAATACTATCGGTATCATGAATATTAAAAGACAGAAATTCTACCGCAATTTCATCTTCTACCAATGCATTTTGGACATCCTTCCAAGTTGTTTTTAACTTTTGGGTATAATCACCATATACTTTAGATTTCTTTACTAACAATTGTTCTAAAGATTCTGCTCTTTGTTGTAAAGAATCAAGATTCATATGTCTTTCTGCAATAGGCGTTTCAAATAGTTTTTGAATAATAATTCTTGTATTTCTAAGATCTTCATAAATCTCCAATGCATCTTTATCGCCGTTCTCTAATATGAGCTTATTCATTTCTTTATCAGTTGTAAGAAGCAAACCCTTTGAAAATAGTGCAGTTAAGTCATAAAGACTTGAAACGTCAGAAGAATGAGACTTCAAAAACAAACCTGGATATCTATCTGTAAAGCCGAAAGAAAAACGGTTCCAATAGCTTGAACGTTGTGAAGATGGAAAATTCTGAAATATTTCTATTATCTTATTTCTACGAATTAATAGACATTTTTGAATCGTTGATAGTGCCATATCATATTTACCTAAATCATAATAATAATCTGCAAGCTGAGATAAACCAGTTGCAAAATCTGTATTATTCTCCCCTATAACTCTTCTAAGTATTTCCAAAGCTATTAACTCAGTTTCGACAGCTTTTGAGTAATCACCAGAATCAGAATAACAACATGCCAAATTATGCAATGCACGAGCATAAGAATAAGTATTTTCTTCTTGGGTACCTTTATATGCTTCTATGGACATATTACCATATTCTATAGCCTTAGAATAATTGCCTAATGAAGAATAATACAAGGCAAGCGCATTTAGTGATGTTGAATATGTAGAATTATGTGTTCCTATTATATTCATTCTAATTGTCATTGCTTCTGTTTGATAAGCAATAGCTTTGTTGTAATCACCTTGTAGATAATAATAATCAGCAAGATTTGATAACGTGTGAGAATAATCAAGATGATTTGTCCCAATAGTTCTATTTTGTATTTCTAATGCTTCTGTAGCGTATTCAATTGCTCTTTTAACATTCCCAAGGAGAGCATAATAATGTGAAATATTAATTAATGGAATAGCATGATCTGGATGATTTGCCCCAATTGTATTCTTTTCAATTGTTAATGCTTCTGATACATATTCAACAGCTTTGACGTAGTTTCCAAGATACGAATAAAATAAAGAGAGGCTATTCAAAGAAATAGCATAATCCGGATGATAGACACCTATAGTTTCTTTCTGTATCATCAAAGCCCTTTCTCCATATTCAACTGCACTTGAATAATCACCAAGATTGGAATAATAACTCGCTATACAATGCAAAGTAATTGCGTAATGAGGATGGTATTCGCCCAATAATACTTGTTGCAATTTTAAGGCCTTCATACCATATTCTAAGGCTTTTGAATAATTATGTAGTTTAGCATAATATGTTCCTATATTATTTAAAAACAAAGCATAATCAGTGTTATTCTCACCAGAAACACCTTTGATTATCCGAATAGCTTCTTCTCCATATTCAATGGCTTTACCATATTCGTCAAGATTCGAGTAAAATGTGGCTAAACTATTTAAAGTCATTGCATAATCATGGCCTTCATCATCAAGTACTTTTTGTTTTTCAAGCACAACAGACTCGTATTCAATAGCCTTTCTATATTCACCTATTTTTGAATAAAATAATGCAAGGGTATGAATAGTCTTCAATACGACAGAATGATCCTCTCCCATCTTCTCCCTCCGTATATCCAGAGCTTCTTCTCCATATTCTACAGCCTTAAAATAATCACCATTGTCATATAGGTAATTTGCCACATTAAGTAAAGAAGAAGAATAATCTAAATTTCTTTCTCCTAATACATCCTTGCCAATATCCACACTTTTCAAACCAATTTCTACAGCTTTCTTATAATCTCCCTCTTCAGAATAATACATTGCAAGATGGTGCAACGAAACTAAGTAATCACGAGATTTTTCTCCAATTAGATTCTTTTGTATTGTCAAAGCTTGGATTCCATATACTATTGCATCTTTGTGATTACCATTTTTATTATAATAATAAGCCAAATCATGCAAAGATGTTGCATACATCAGATTATCTTTACCAAATACACGTAAACAAACTTCTGAGGCTTCTTTTTCATATTTTACGGCTTGATCATAGTCTCTAACTTTACTATAATATCCTGCGAGATTGTGTAATGAGGTTGCGTATTCTTTATGATTCTCCCCATATACTTCTTTACAAGCAATAATTTGTTTATTTTCAACTTCAATGCTTTTTTCAAATAATCCAAGATTGGAATAACAAAAGGATAAAGCTGCTAGAGAGTTTACATATATTGAATCGGTTTGGTTCCGCTGTTCATATGCATCTCGTATTTTATTAAAGTACATTATAGCATCATCATAGTTACCATACTTAATAGCATAGTTACCTTTCTTTATCCACTCAGTAATATTCTCTGTCGTTTGAGAGAAAAACGACAGAGAAAAAGAAAACAGAATCACTAACAAAATATTTCTTTTCATAAACAAACAATTTCAAATTTGTTGCCATATAATTATCTATTCATATTGTTTAATAAATTCAAACTATTGTTTTGTTATCTTTTCTTGTAGTTCTCTAACTTTCTTACCCATAGCATCGTCTTCATCATATAGCATGGCCATCTTTTCTAGAATCACCCTGGCATCATCTCGATTATTGTCCTTAAGATAACCAGTAGCCAAGGCCCAGCCTATTTCTGGAGCATATTCAGAATAGTCATTATAAATTTCCATAGTAGAAACTTCCCATAGAACAGCTAAACGCTTCAACGTCTTATTTAAATCCTTATTGTTATATACATTATTGACAAGTTCTCCAACCTCAACTTCAGCTTTAGTACTCTCTCCCCCACGAGCTATCGAGGTTTCGTGAGTCATCGCGAATTGATCGCCGAGAGAAGTGGTCTTATTATAATTATAATAGGTAAACCCTAAATAGACGACCAATAGGACAGATGCTGCTATTGAAAGGATTGTCGCATATTCCCTCTTTAACTTTATAACTTTAGCTTTTTCTTTTGGAGGTTGACTGGTAGCACCTTCCGGCTGCTGCTCCAATGCAGTCACGTGTTCAGCTATGTTACGAATAGCCAACTCATCACTTGACATAAGTGATTCTTTTAATACTTTATCGTTTTCATTCCCAACTTGAGAAATACCTTTAGCTAACCGGGCTATATTGATAGCCTGGGACTTAAGTCCGGCATCTTTTTTGAGGTCATTCATGAATTCCGTCTCCTCGGTCTCGCTCATTTTTCCTCTAAGGAAAGACATGATGCGTTCCTCTTGCTGGATTTCGATATCGTTTCTATCCATATTCCTTTCCATAAATAACCTCCTTTTTAGAAAAGTTGATCTTTTAGTTCGTTGAAACGGTCACGGAACTTGTTTTGGCAACGATGCTTCGTAACCTTTACCGAGTTTTCGCTACTATAGTTGAACATTTGTGCAAGGGTCTTCATAGAGAAGTTGTCTCTGAAAAATCCCCATAGCAATTCATTGCAAGGTGCAGGTAGCTCTCTAACAATCTGTCTCACTAAGGCCTCTTTGCGCTCAACAAATGATGTACTCTCGTTTTCAAGTCCTATTAAAGCATCAATCTTGTCAGCTTGAATTTCAGCATTGAGAACATCTAGCGATACTTCATCTTCTACTTGAACGCTTTTGCCATTTTTGCGTATGATTTCATAGGCTTTGTTTCGACAAATGCCATTGAAGTATGTTGATAATGAAGAAGTCAAATTATCTAGTTTGCCAGATACAATGTTGTTATGAAGAGTTATGAATGCTTCTTGAAAGACGTCCTTACAGTCATCTTCAGACAGGCCAAACTGTTTGCGTAAGAATGAAAGAGTCTTTCCCCATTCTTTCTCAGCAAACTCATTAAGTTGCCTCTCGCTAAATGATGGTATTTTTGCTGTCATCGTTCATTTTTAGTCATTGATACTGCAAAGATACAAAAAATATTGGAATGTCTACATTTTTCTACGAAATCTTTCGTTCACAAGGCTTGCGATTTATGGTTCGTGGTTAAAGGTTCATGGTTAATGGTTAGGGGCGGAGGGAGAAGATGGCTGAGGTAAGATGTATGAAGGCTGAGGGCTGATGTATGATGTGTTAGGGAAAGAAAAAGGAAGTCCGTTGGACTTCCTAATATGAGGTATTTTTATGGTTCAGGCTCCAGTAATGGTTCTGAAGCCATCATAGGCGGATAATCTGTTCCATTGTCATAAAGGAACTCTGGGGCAATGTCTGCTCCATTCGCCCAGAAAATGGTACCATCTAAACCAAACTGAGTAAACAGACTTTTGTCTCTCAACTCTGCAAACATAGGGTACTTTAACAATGGCTCAAGATCCACATATTTCTTCTTGCCATCGCTAAATTGACACAGCAACGAATAGTCGCCCATATATTCAACATCAGTTACTTTCAACATATTCTTACCTCTTTATCTTTTCGATTTTTTCACCTCGTTGTGCCTTCTCCCAAATTTCCATCACTTCTGCTTCATGTTCATTCAAGAAATTGTTGATGGTCTGGATGGTCTTCGCCTTCGCTTTACCTTCTACAACTCTATCCTTGATAGTCATTGTAAACTCATCTCCACCACATTTTACATGTATATGTGGAGGGTTATGGTCGAAAGCATAAATATATATAAGTATACCTTGTATAATAAATATCGAACCCATTTGCTCTATTTTTCTGCAAAGATACAAAAAAATCTGACTTGTCACTCCTTTTCTCAAAAAATCTTTCGTTCACAAGGCTTGCGATTTATGGTTCGTGGTTAAAGGTTCATGGTTAATGGTTAGGGGCTGATGTATGAAGGCTGATGTATGATGTGTTAGGGAAAGAAAAAAGGAAGCCCGTTGGACTTCCTAATATGATGATCATGATTTACTCTCTAATAAGAATCTGCCATCAGGTCTTTCTACATATGTATCTCGAAGAATGCCATGACGACGGCTGTCAGGAAGAGGAGTCCTAGGATACCGATGGGGACATAACAGTGTTGGATGTCATATCTTGCAGGTGTCGTGACACGACAATAGAGCTTGTAGACGAGCCAGCCGACGAAACCGCCCCAGAGGAGTCCGACAGTGATGTCGCCAGGATAGTGGACACCCAGATACAGACGGGTGTAGCAGTTGACGAGCGACCATCCCACAAGGAAGAAAGTGAGCATGCGCTGTCGTATCAGCAGGGAGAAGAATATTGCGATGCTGAAGGTGTTAGCGGCATGTGCGGAGAAGAAACCATATTTCCCTCCACGATAGTTATTGACCACATCGACCATAGAGCCGATCTGAGGATCGTGGGTGGGTCGCCAGCGAGCCACGAGTGGTTTGACGATACCATCATCAATACCACCTGCCAATAGGTAGCACAGTCCTGCGGCAGAAAGGATCAGAAGCACCTCACGGGCATTCTTATTTGACTTCAACACAACATAGAGGAGTCCCAGGTACAAGGGTATCCACGTCAGACCATTGGTCAATGTCAGGATGATGTAGTCGAGAAACGAGGAGTCACTGCCATTCACCATCAGCAGCAGTTGTTTGTCAAATTGAATGATTTCTTCCATAATATTTTTTAAATGATTTCCAATTGTCTGGCATCTATCCATCCCTGTTTGCCATCAGCCACACGGATCTCCTTCCAACCGCTCATCGAGCCGTCAGTAATCGTCACACGAGTGCCCTCATGTAAGATGAAGAGGTCGGTACCGTTCTTGGAGGGAGTGCTCTTCACAGTAGCTGCATTCGTCATAATGATAGCCCCTGTACGATGCGTCAGTTTCTGTTTCTGCTGGAAGGCGAAGAGGTTGCTGAGAACGAACACCACCAACAAGAAGAATGCGCCGAAGAAGCCCACCTTCCGCAGCCATATCCGTCCAGAGAAGAGATAGGCAAGGGCGAGGATAATCGCGATGGCAAGGGCTATCAGGGCAGTCCGTGCCCAGGCGTCGACACTCATCAGGTTGACCAGCGAGTGATACCACGTGACGAAGAACATCTCCGACTCAGGGGTGATCTTATCTATCGTCTTCGAACGAGCCATCTGCAGGTTGAAGCGTGTATCAGCATCACCAGGAGAGAGCAACAGGGCACGCTCATAGTTCAGGATTGCCTTCGTGATATTGTCCGTCCGATAATAAGCGTTACCCAGGTTATAATACAAGTCAGCGCTCACCCCACCCTTCAGCAAGGACTCATAGCCGGCTATCGCCTGTTGGTAATGCTCATGGACATACGCACTGTCTGCCTCCGCCTTCGTCACAGCATGAGAGGTGAGAGGTATGAGGTAAGAGGTAAGAGACAGCAATAACAACATCAGGACACGAGTCGACGGAGCCCGACGGATATGTTTCTTACCCTTCAGGAAGTCCTCAATCTTCATAATTGCCTGGATGGCAGCATCATATACCTTATTCATATTTCCACTGGGATCACCTGGAGCATAACGGGCATACTCACATTCGTCAAGGGCTCCGATAAACTGGTTGACGGTATCCGTATCCACGCCACGCTCAGAAAGCCGCTGACTGATATTCTCACGAGAGAGCTGGGTGACAGGCATATCGAGCTTGTCGCCCACATATCCCCAGAGGGCACGCAGCACCTCATCATAGAACTCGCTCTGCTTGCCTGCCTTCAACAGTTTGTCAGCCTGACGCAGACGACGGACAGCGACCTTGTTGGCACGCTTGCCACGCATCTTCCCGATATTGGCGTTCTCTATCGCACGATGGCGGAAGATGATGAAGAGGGAGATGAAGACGGCAAGGAGGACGGCAAGACTGATCCAATAGAAGACGGAGCCGAAGAAATAGTCGTCCACCTCACGAAGACGTGACGGGGCAGTCTTGATATAACGGATGTCCTTATTCAACTGTTTCACTTCCTCACTGGTATAAGCAGCCACACTGGAAGTGCCATCGCCCTTTGCCACATCAAGGGTAAAGGGTTGTGAGCGAAGTGTCTTGTAACTGTTCGACTGTGTGTCATAGTAAGTGAACTCCACAGGAGGTATCTCGTATTTACCCTGATGACGAGGTACGACAAGGATGTCATAGACCATACTGCCTTCCACCCCATTTGTCGTCAGCTTGGTGTTGTCCGTAACCTTGGCATCATACTGGTCAAAGTCCTTCGGCAGATTGACGACAGGTTGTTTGATGAGTTTCAGGTTACCTGTACCGCTCACTGTGACACGGAAGGTGACGGGGTCGTTCGCCTTCACCTCTTTCTTGTTGATCGTTGCCGTCAGGGAGAACGTGCCTACGCCACCCGAGAAATTCGTGGGACGCGCAGGCAGCGGGTCAACGGTGATGGTCAGACCAGGTGCCTTGATCTCTTTCTTCACCTCCATATAGCCGGAGCCACCATTGAAGAAAGCCTCGAAGGGGTCGACATTACGGTTCTGCAACACCACCATACCCTCGTAGGTAATACTGGGAATCTCCAACTTACCCGTCGTCTGTGGGAACATCACATACTGCTGCCACGTCACTGTGCGATACGGACGACCGTTGAGGGTCTCCAACTTAAAGCTCTTCTGTTGTGGCAGCGGAACCTCACGGGTATAGAAACTCTTCAGGTCGGGCATCTTACCACTCAGCGAGGTCAGGTCGACGAGGGTATATACCTTATATGTCAGCAGGATCGGTTCCTGTTCATGGACATGACTCTTGTTGGCGCTGACCTTGATGAAGAGGTCGCTGCCAGAGATATGACTGCCTGCCGCACGAGCCTGTCCCGCTCCCTGCGGACGCTGTCCTCCCCCATTGCTCCCCTGTTGTGCCGTTCCAGACACTTTGATACGCAACTCATTAGAATGCAACGACTTACCATTCACTGTAGCATGTGCGGCAGGGATGGTAAAAGAACCATTCTTCGTGGCTGAGAGGATATAGGTATATGTCACGGATGTCGAGCTCGACGTATGACCATTGACCATCTGGAAACTCGACTGGGTGGACGTGCTGGGACCCATCAGTACCTCGAAGGCATCAGGGATATTCCCCGCACGGAAACCACTGACATCATCCGTATTGACGGTATAGGTCAGTCGGAACTGCTCCCCTACCGCCACCTGGGAGGGAGCCCTTCCTGTGATCTGCTGTGCCCAGCAGACAATAAATGAAACACTTAATATGATAAATGTGATCAGTCGCTTCATCAATGCTCTAAACTTTAAACTCTAAACTCTAAACTTTAAACTCTAAACAATACTATCACCAGTTCTTCTGCAACTTACGAGTCTGTTTCTGATGCTGAGCCTTCTTGATACGCTGTTGCGTATTCTTCTCCTCCTGCATGGCAGCATTCAACAACTGCTCGGCATTCTCCTTGCTCATCTGAGGCTTGTCCTGCTTCTGCTGCTGTTCCTTGTCCTGTTGCTTCTGCTGGTCTTGCTTGTCCTGGTCTTTATTCTTGTCCTTATTGTCTTTGTTGTCCTTGTTCTGCTTCTGCTGCTGGTTCTGCTGGTTCTGCTGCTGTTGTTTCTGCTGCCGCTTACAGAGCTCCAGGTTATAACGTGTCTCGTCGTCGTTAGGGTTGTTACGCAACGACTCCTTATAAGCCTCTATCGCCTCACTGTACATCTGGTGTCCCTGACAGATGACACCAATGTTATGATAGGCATACGAGCGGCGATGCTTGTTCGTCTCCAGCTTAGCAGTAGTCTGGAACTGTTCGATGGCGGCAGAGTCTTTCTTCTGAGCCAACAGGGCATTACCCAGGTTATATGCCGCCTGGGCGTTCTTCCCGTTCTTCTCGATAGCCTTACGATAGTCCACCTCTGCCTCCGCGAACTTGCCGGCATGGAACATTTTGTTGCCCTGACGGATATAGTCACGGTCACTCTGTGCCTGAGCACCCACCGCCATCATCAGCAACAGGATCGTGGCGACTCTCTTACGAGTGAACAGATGGATCTTACGCAGACGCTGGTTCTTGATCTCCAGGATACAGATCTCCGCGATCAGGAGTAGTAACACGATGATACCTACCGCCTGGAACTGCTCGTCATAGTCGCTGTATACCGTACTGGAGATCTCTTTCTTCGAGAGTTTATCCAACTCATGGTTCAACTGCTCCTGAGCGTTACTGTTGTTCTCCACATGGATATAAGCACCGCCACCAGCCTGGGCGACCTCTTTACACATCCCTTCGTTAAGAGCCGACATCACGGTCTCACCCGTATTGTCCTTCATATAGTCGCTACTGCCCGCAATGGGGATAGGAGCACCTTTCGTCGTACCGATACCCAGTACATAGACACGCATCCCCTTATCCTTAGCCTCCTGAGCCGCCTCCAAGGCACCACCCTCGTGATCCTCACCATCGGTAATGACAATAATCGCCTTACCGACGCCCTCTTCCTGTGTGAAGCTATGGGAAGCCATCGTCACCGCAGCGGCGATATCTGTTCCCTGCGTCTCTATCATCGACGGCTCGATACTGCTCAGGAACATCTTCGCTGATACGAAATCACTGGTGATCGGCAGTTGTACAAAAGCGTCACCCGCAAAGACGATCAGTCCTATCTTGTCGTTCGTGAAATGGTCGACGAGGTTCTCCACCATCATCTTCGCACGGTCCAGACGACTCGGCGCCACATCCTCCGCCAGCATCGAGTTACTGATATCCAAGGCGATAATAGTCTCTATACCCGTCCGCTTCTCGTGACTGATCCTCGTCCCCATCTGAGGACGCGCCAGCATCACAATCAACAAGGCGAGAGCTGTCAGCAACAGACAGAACTTCACCAATGGACGGAAACGGGAGACATCAGGCATCAACTGGCGCACCAGGTCCATATCACCAAAGCGACGGAGCTGTCTGCGCTGACGGATGACCATCCCCCAACGGATCAGTGCCAATACAGGAATCAGCACCAGTGCATACAGATATATAGGGTCTTCGAATCGAAACATATAAACTCTTATGGCAATTTTCTAAATAGGGTTATTCTCAACAGGATCTCTAACAGGAGCAACAGGACAGCGGCAATAGCAAAGGGCTGGTATGCCTCATATTTCTTGCTATACGTCTTGACACTCAACTTGGACTTCTCCAACTTATCGATCTCCTTATAGATATTCTGCAACTCCTTGTTATTGGTGGCACGATAGAAGTCACCTTCCGTCGCCGCAGCGATATCACTCAGCGTCTTACTATCAATTTCCACAGGAATATTCACATACTGTACGCTGCCAGCTACCACCATCGGATATGGCGCCACCTTGTTCGTTCCAACACCAATCGTATAGACACGTATGCCAAGACTCTTGGCTATCTCTGCAGCAGTCATTGGCGACAGGTCTCCCCGGTTGTTACTACCATCAGTCAACAGAATCACCACCTTACTCTTTGCCTTGGAGTCTTTCAGACGACTCACAGCATTCGCCAGACCCATACCAATAGCGGTTCCATCCTGTATCAGTCCACGGGTAGCGATATCTGTACGGACATTCTGAAGGAGGTTCAACAACGAGGCATGGTCAGTCGTCATCGGACACTGAGTAAAAGCCTCACCTGCAAATATCGTCAAACCGATATTGTCATTCGGGCGACCAGCGATAAACTCTGCTGCTACCTGCTTGGCTGCCTCGATACGATTGGGGCGCAAGTCTTCGGCAAGCATGGAGCCTGACACATCCATTGCCAACATAATATCAATACCCTCCACCGACTTGTTGTTCCATGAGTTACGAGTCTGGGGGCGCGCCAGTATCAGGATGAGCAGTACAAAGACGGCAAGACGCAGTATCAACTGTAATGGCATGAGCATCACCTTCCAGCTGCGGGGAGCGAAGCGATAGGCTCTCGTATCACTCATCCGCATGGTCGGCTCCGTCTTCTTCCTGTACATCAGGTACCATATTATATACGGTACGAGCAGGAGCAGGAGAAACAGATATTCTTTATTCGCAAATTCCATTGTTCTTTCTTCTTTATTACATGACTCCCGTGAGAATCATCAGTCTGTAGATCACAAAGCCCAGCAGGACGAGGCTGACGATGATGGCAGCGGCAATCGAGCCCTTCAGGGCACGACGGGTCTTCAGCGAGCGCTGGTCCTCTGCCGACAGCTGCGGTTTCTCTTCCTCCACCACCTGCTGCTCCTGTTTGGTCTGATTGATAAACTCAATGGCATTGACCAGGTTCATGTCATTCTCGTTGATGAGCGTCGAATACTTGGCGAACTTCACCAGGTCAGCGGTCGTGAAGAGCTGGCGTAACTCATCCAGCGACTTCTGGTCACCATCCCGTGTCAGTCGCTCGATAATCTCAGAACTCGTCATCTCCATAGCCGAGAACTTATACCGCTCCTCGATATAACGGCGCAGTGTGTCCGTCAGTTTCGTATAGTATTCCTTTTGGTTCTCCGAGGACACCATCTTGTCAGCCTTGATCTGCTCAATCTCCTTCATCGCCTTCTGGTGAGGCAACAGTCTCTTCACCAGCTTAAAGCTCTTGATGAGCGGTTTGTTGTCACGTAACCTGACATACAAATAGGAGGCGACACCCAACAGAAGGAGCATCAGGACACTCAACCAGAACACCAGTGACCAGTCGCTCCATAAGAACGGGTTGTCCTGGACGTCCTTGGGACCAAAGAACTGGTTCATCTTGGTGGTATCCACATCGACCTCCATCACTTTCAGGGCAAGACTCTTGCTCTGATAAGTTTTCCCATCCACCTTCACCTTGAAAGGAGGGAGATAATAAAGCTTGCCGTCAAAGGAAGTCAGGGTATAGACACGACTCCACCGTTGTCCATTGTCTATCTCCTCCTTCTGTTCCTCTCCTACCGACAGCACCTCAACGCCCTCCACCAACAGCTCTCTGGACTTATAGGTCGGGAAGATGACTTTCGCATCCGCCGGTGCAGTGACGGTCACGGTGACATGTACCTGTTGTCCGATGAGCATCTGGATAGAGTCGATCCTCGCCTCTACCCCCACCTGTGCCATCATCGTGGCAACGGTACCTACCAGTGTTATCAGTAATAGGATTCGTTTCATCTAACTACGTTGTTTAAACAGCATCAGCAGGTGTTTCACGAAATCATCATTCGTGGCGATGCTGATCATGTCCACATTACTCTTATTCATCGTCTCGCGAAGCTGTTGCTGACGATTCATCCAATAGTGCTGATGAGCCTGACGGAGCCGTTTGCTACTGGTATCGATATACTGTTCGAAACCAGTCTCGGCATCCACCACCCGCATCAGTCCCACATCAGGCAGTTCCTTGGCACGAAGGTCATACACCTGGACGGCAACGACATCATGCTTTCGATTACAGATCTGCAGGGTCTGCAGGAAGTCCTGTTGCACATAGAAGTCACTCAGCACGAAGGCGGTACAGCGTCGCTTGGCGACACTCGTCAGGAACTCCAATGCCTGTTTGATATCCGTACGCTTGCTCTCCGGTTTGAAGTCCAACAACTCACGGATGATATACAGGATATGCTTACGACCCTTCTTCGGAGGGATATATTTCTCAATATGGTCAGAGAAGAACACCACACCAATCTTATCATTATTCTGTATGGCACTGAAGGCGATGGTTGCCGCTATCTCCGTTACCATGTCACGTTTCATCTGGCGCTTGGTTCCGAAGTCAAGGGAGCCGCTGACATCAATAAGTAACATCACTGTCAGCTCACGCTCCTCCTCGAAAACCTTAACGTATGGGCGGTGGAAACGAGCCGTCACATTCCAGTCAATATCACGCACGTCATCGCCATACTGATATTCACGCACCTCGCTGAATGCCATACCACGCCCTTTAAAGGCAGAGTGATACTGCCCTGCAAAGACATTGGCACTCAGCCCGCGCGCCTTGATCTCTATCTTCCGGACTTTTTTCAGTAACTCTGCAGTTTCCATTAAGGAACTTCTACCTTATTAATTATTTTCGAAACGATTTCCTCACTCGTGACATTACTTGCCTCAGCCTCATAGGTCAGTCCGATACGATGACGCAGCACATCATGAGCAACGGCACGCACATCCTCAGGAACCACATAGCCACGACGCTTGATGAAAGCATAGGCACGGGCTGCCTTGGCGAGATTGATAGAAGCACGGGGACTACCGCCGAAAGAGATCATGTCCTTCATATCCTTCAGACCATAACGGTCAGGATAACGGGTAGCGAAAACGATATCCGCGATATACTGCTCGATCTTCTCGTCGATATACACCTCACGGACGACGGCACGGGCATTCAGAATCTCCTGTGCTGTGGTGACGGGTGTCACCTCAGGCAAAGCACCCGCGATATTCTCACGGATGATACGCTTCTCCTCCTCCAGTGTCGGATAGTCGATGACGACCTTCAGCATGAAACGGTCCATCTGTGCCTCCGGCAGCGGATAGGTACCCTCCTGCTCTATCGGGTTCTGAGTCGCCATCACCAGGAATGGGGAGGGCAGGTCGAAAGTCTCTTTTCCTATCGTCACCTGTTTCTCCTGCATCGCCTCCAGCAACGCGCTCTGTACCTTTGCAGGGGCACGGTTGATCTCATCCGCCAAGACGAAATTGGCGAAGACAGGTCCCTGCTTCACCTGGAAACGCTCGTCCTTCTGGGAATAGATCATCGTACCTGTCACATCAGCAGGTAACAGGTCAGGTGTAAACTGAATACGACTATAGGAGGCGTCAATCAGTTGGGAGAGGGTCTTAATGGCGAGGGTCTTTGCCAAGCCGGGGACACCTTCCAACAAGATATTGCCGTCACTCAGTAGTCCTATCAATAACGAATCCACCAAATGCTTCTGTCCTACAATCACACGATCCATACCTGCTACCAGATTGGTAACGAAACCGCTTTGTTGTTCTATCCGGATATTCAACTCACGGATATCAATAGATTCTGCCATAATTCTATATTTATTTGATGATTACTCTAACTCGAAAATCCCTGTCGGCGTCGTCCGCTTGAGCACCTCCATCTTCAGGTCGACACCCACGATGATACCATAGTCACGAAGGACCGTCTCCACCGTCTTGCGAGCCAGCTCGGGATGGTTGTTCTCCTCACTCAGATGGCACAGCCACACATAGCGCAACTGCTCCGTCATATTCTCCACCAAGGCAAGACCGCAGGAGCGGTTGCTCAGATGTCCCGTCTTGGAGAGGATACGTCCTTTCAGGAACTGTGGATATGGTCCGTTATTCACCATCTCCTCGTCATGGTTCGCCTCAATGACCAAGTAATTCGCCTGGGAGATAAAGGTCTTCATCTCGTCGGTGACACATCCCGCATCCGTGATGATACAGAAACGGACACCCTCCGCCTCTATCATATACCCCACATTATCACTACTGTCATGGGGTACAGAGAAGGGAGTCACGAGAAACTCTCCTATACGGATGGGCTTTCCCACCTCCACATAGCGTTTCAGTTCCGGCAGGACTTTCTGCTGCACGCAATAGTTCTTGTCGATCCCCTCATGCACTTTCTCGGTAGCATAGACAGGAACCTGATAATCCTTACTATAGGAACCCACAGACTTGATATGGTCAGCATGGTCATGGGTGACAAGCACATGATGTACCAGTGACATACTAAGTCCGTAATCCCTAAAGTCTTTTTTCAGACCTCTTAATCCTACTCCGATATCTATCAATAGTCCATCCGTCGGGGTCATCAGCATATAGCAATTACCACTACTGCCGCTGCCAAAGGATATAAATTTCAGCATTTTAGTTAATATTTTGTGCAAAAGTAATAAAAAATTAGGAGTTTTCCTTATCTTTGCATTGTTTTTTGATAATTTTAAACTTATGAAATATTACTTGTTATTTGCACTCGCTTTTCTGTTGAATAGTTGTCAACTTACTGACGCCAACTCCTCTGAAGCCGTTGACAAGCCCCTCCTCGCATGGGCAGAGGCCTATTTCAGCTTCGACTATAAGGAGGCCTTGGACTATATGACCCCTGAGAGTGAGAAATGGATACGCTTTGCAGCCTCCAACATCACGGAGAAGGATGTCAGCTATATTAACGAGCATAACCAAGAGGCAAAGGTAGAGATCGTCGACCGTTACATGATGGCTGGTGATACGACCTGTTCCGCAAGGATCCGCGTCTCCGATTTCGTACAACTGGGGTTTATCGGTGAGGACAGCAAGGTCATCGACCAAGCCGAATACCAAGTGACACTGGTCAACCGCGACGGCAAATGGCTGGTTAGAATGGAAGGCCCACTGCAAAGTGGAAAGTAAAATCACGACTGAGTTTCGGATGGGCGATAGGATAATGCTCATCCCCCTCCTTATAGGCGGGATTGACCGCTTTCATACCCATATCGAAACGGAGGATAAAGTAATCGAAGTTAAAGCGGAAACCCATACCATAGCCTACAGCAATCTGTCTCCAGAATTCTGAGAACTTAAACTGTCCTCCCGGTTGCTCGTCATAGGCACGGAGGGTCCATATATTTCCCGCATCCACGAAAAGGGCGACACCAAGTTTCCAGAACAGATGGGCGCGATACTCCATGTTCAGGTCGAGTTTCATGTCACCCGTCTGGTTGATGAAGTCGATGCGTCCGTCCTTACTTATATAATTTCCCGGACCGAGACTTCTCACGCTCCATCCTCTCACACTATTGGCGCCACCAGAGAAATAACGCTTGTCAAAAGGCAGGATCGTACTGTTACCATAGGGATAGGCAACACCCAGTCCCGCATGGAACACCAGTTGGTTGGCATAGTTGAAATTGATGGTACGGGTGATATTGAAATCCGCCTTGACATACTGGGCATAGGCAATATCGAGGAAGGTATACTGTCCCTCGTTATTCTGATGGAATCCAAATGTCCTCGCCGCCAGTCCTAACAGGTTACCCGCTGTCTCCGCATTCGCCTTGATGGCAATGATACCATTATTATAAGAATAGCCCACGCCAAACTTCATGATGAAGAGGTTCTCGTAGTTATAGCGCAGGATCGCATTGCGACTGGTGGTATCGTCCAGATAGTCTTTCTTGAAAGTATCACTGATCCACGGCATCGAGACATAGTTCAAGTCCAACAGGTCGATACGGTAATGGTCATGATGGTGGGGGTTATTCCATTTATACCTCCAAGCCACAGAGAACACTCGCCGGTGGAACTCAGGACGGTTCTGCAGGTCATACAACATAGACACCTCACTGCTGGCGTTGATACGACGATGGATGTCTGACGGCAAGAAGGGGGCAATGAAACGGGGGAAGCTCAACTTCGCACCCAGACTGTATTCCAAGAAGTTATGGTTGGAATATCCCTCCAGTCCCTTGATCGCCTCATAGGCTCCGCGCAACTCAATGGACAAGCTCTCCGAGCCCCTGAACAGGTTACGGTTCTGATAGGTCAGTGTGGCAGCGGCACCCAAGTCACCTGCGGTATTGGTGCCTTCCGGTTGGAAGGAGATCGTCGAGGGCTTGTTCGTACTGATCTGTATCTGGCAGTCCAGCAGACTACTGTCCGGTTGTTCTTTCCAGGAGATATTGGTATAGCGCACGGCACCCAGTCTCGCGAAGTTATTATACGTGTTCTGCAGGTTCTCCGCCGAGTAATAGTCGCCTTTCTTGATATACGTATTACGCTGCAACACCCCCTCTCGCAGATGAAGGACAGAGTCCTCCCGGTCACCGCTGGAGAACTGCACGTCCCTGACGGCATAACGCTGATGAGGCAACTCATGATCATTGTTATCACGTTGCTTCCGCAGCACCAACACCACATCTATCTCTTGGGAGTGTGCCACGGAATCCGCCTCGAACATAATATATTCTTTATTAAAACGGTAATAACCGAGGTTATTCAACTCATTGGTGATACGCTTACGCTCTCCGTCCAGATTCTCCACACTGAAGCGCATCCCGCTCTTAAGTCCCCGCTGACTGGGGTCGTCCAGATGTAACAGGCTGTTAATCATGGAGTCCTCAATGATATAGTCCACCTTGCGGATGGTATAGGGCTTCCCCGGATGCAACAGATACGTGACATCGATGGTCTTTTTCCTGGACTTGGTCATCGCATCCACACTGGCACGCAGATACCCCATATTCACCAACTGCATCTGCAGGTCTTCCATCGACCTGCGGGTACTGAGGGAGTCATACAATACGGGAGCCTCTCCTATTGAGCGCAACACACGGTTGAGCCACTTGGTGGTATCCCTTCCTGAGAGGGAATAGGTGGCAAGGGGGATCCTGACAGCGGAGAACCAACGGGCATTGCCATGCTGACGCACATAGGCTTTCATGGCAGAGGGTTCTACCCCTTTCGTCTTGGGCTCGCTCTTCACCTGTACCTTATTCAACAAATACGCCCCCTCAGGGACATATTTTGTCTCTGAACAGGCACATAAAAGGAGTACCAGGAAAAGATATATTGCGTATCTGAGTCGCATTTTGTTGCAAAGGTACGAATTTTTTTCTATCTTTGCAGCAAAATACAAGAAAATGATTAGCAAAAACCAGATCAAACTCATCCGTTCTTTGGAATTAAAGAAGAACAGGAAACGGGAGGGACTCTTCGTGGCTGAGGGTCCGAAAGTGGTTGGTGATCTGTTGCAGGCTGGTTACCTGCCAAGGATGATTTTCTCTACAACGGAGCGTCCTGACGCAGAACTCATCACTGAGGAGGAACTGCATAAGATCAGCTTCCTGCAGCACCCGCAGGAAGTCCTCGCCGTCTTTGAGACACCTGCCAGCCAGCAGCCATCAGCCATCAGCCATCAACTCTCCCTCGCTCTTGACGGCATACAGGATCCTGGTAACCTGGGAACGATTATCCGTATTGCCGACTGGTTTGGTATCTCCGTCATCTATTGTTCCATGGAGACAGCGGATGTCTATAACCCCAAAGTGGTACAGGCAACGATGGGGAGTCTTGCCCACGTACAGGTCATCTACACTGATTTGTCGGAACTTTTCAGAAACATACCATCCTCGTATCCTATCTATGGTACGTTATTGGACGGGGAGAACATCTATGAACAAGAACTGAGTCACGAGGGAATTATCGTCATGGGTAATGAGGGCAACGGTATCTCACCAGAGATACGACAGTTAGTCAACAGGCGGTTGCTGATTCCCGATTTCCATACTGATGGTTTACGTGCCGAGAGTCTCAACGTCGCCATCGCCACCGCCATCACCTGTTCGGAGTTCCGGCGCAGGAAATAAAATAGGGGAAGCCGTCTTCACAGATAGCTCACCCCCCGAGGAAAATGATAAATATAGATTAAATTACTAGTAAGTGCAAAGGTACGAATAATTCTTGTATCCGCAAATTTTTATCTTAAAAAATCCCACATTTAACGTCTTTTTAACGTGTTAAAACATTCTCAATGCCTCATAGATGCGTTGCACAGGTAGTCCCATGACATTAAAATAACTGCCGTTCATCCCTGTCACCCCCACATGTCCTATCCATTCCTGGATACCATAGGCTCCCGCTTTGTCGAAGGGACGGTAATGCTCAACATAATAATGGATCTCCTCGTCTGTCAAGGTCTTGAAAGTCACGTCTGTCTCCACAGAGAAATTCACTTGCTTTTCTTTTGTCGTCAGACAGACACCAGTGATGACCTGATGGGTATGACCACTCAGCTCATGGAGCATCCCCACAGCCTCAGCGGCATCCTTGGGTTTACCCATCACTTTCTGACCAAGAATAACAATGGTGTCGGCAGTGATGATCAACTCATCAGCCGCCATAGCCTGCTGGTAGGCATCAGCCTTTTTCTTTGCGATATATCCCGCGATATCCTTCGTGAGAAGGTCTTGAGGAAAACTTTCATCAATACCGTCTATCACCCGGACATCAAAAGGGATATCCAACCCTGCCAGAAGTTCTTTTCGCCTGGGTGAATTGCTGGCTAGAATAATATGATAACGATCACTTACCATCCGAATGCCCTTTCATCCTGCAGCCACTTCCCTTGTGCCTTCAGCGTCTGCTCAATCACATCCCTGCCGCAACCACAACCGCCTTCATAGTCACTCACATAGATACTGACCTCTTTCACCTCGTTACAAGCATCTTTCGGACAGACGGGGCATCCTACCCTACGCATGACCTCCAGATCAGGAATATCATCACCCATGAACATCACCTCGTCTTCTTTCAAGTCATGTTTGGCGAGAAACTCCTCATAGACCTTGATCTTCACAGCAGCCCCGAGGTAGACATCTGTCATACCCAGTCCCTCATAGCGTTTCCGCACCGCGTCAATCCTACATCCTGAGATGATGGCGATATTCAATCCCATCTTCACGGCAAGCTGGATGGCATAGCCATCCTTGATATTCACAGTGCGTAAAGGAGTGCCGTCCATCCCCAGCGAGATGGTCGACTTGCTCAGCACGCCATCTAAATCAAAGACGATGGCACGTATCTTCCGTAAATCGTAGTTTATCATTGTTGTTCTGCTTTTCGATGTATATGCAACGACATCCTTTCGTAAAGATCTTTCATAATGGGATGGTTGCGTAACAACTGTACTTGATGACGTATTACATTCTCGTCATAGCGGACCGCAGGACCTGTCTGTGCCTGCAAGGGATGCAACTGATGCACCTTGCGTGCCGTTTCGTCAATGAGGGGCAGCATCACGTCAAAGTCCATACCATGCTCCTCTAACACCTCTGCAGCCATCGCATAACAATGGTTGACGAAATTACAGGCAAAGACTGCCGCGAGGTGCAGATACTGTCTGTCATCACTCGATAACTCGTAGACACGTTCCGTCACACTTTCCGCCAGGTGTCTGATAACCTGCATCGCCTTCTCGTCACTCGCCTCGATGAAGGTAGGAATCTCCGCAAAGTCGACAGGGCGTTCTTTGGAAAACGACTGCATGGGATAGAACACACCATAATGGTGAGCCATCCCCCGAAACATCTCCATGGGCATCGAACCTGCGGTATGCATGAACACCTGTGACTCCCTACCCTTCGTCACGGCTGGTATCACATCAGCTAACACAGAGTCCTTGACGGAGATGATATACGCGTCTGCCTCCATCGGCATATCCTCAGCCCTGTCAACAGGAACACCACCGATACGGTCAGCAAGTGCCTTTGCCGATGTCATGGTACGGCTATTCACACAAATTATCTCATGACCCGCTCCCAATAAGGTGAGTCCAAGATTCGTGGCTAATCGTCCAGCACCTATCAATACGATCCGCATGCCCAATAATCAATACTTATTAAGGTGTACATTCTCCCATTTCAGCTTCTCCTCGTTCTGAGGCTTACGCTCGTCCGCCTTATGTCCTATGGCAAGGATACAGAGGCACGACAGGTTCTCCGGGATGTCCAATACACCCTGTATCACGGTATCGGCACTCGTTCCGTCACTCAGTCCACGTCCACGCATCTGAATCCAACAAGAGCCAAGTCCCAAAGCCTCAGCCTGATACTGCATCGAGATGGCGGCAATAGAACCATCCTCCACCCAACAGTCGTTCTGCATGGGATCACCTAACACAACAATGGCTAACGGGGCACCTTTCAGGAACTGTCCTCCCATATCCTTGGCATCCGACAGTTTCTCAAGGTCCATCTTATCATCCACCACTACAAACTGCCAGGCACGTTGTCCTTTGGACGTGGGAGACATCAGTCCCGCACGAAGAATCGTCTTCACATCCTCACCATCTATCTCCTCTTCTGTAAACTTACGATGCGAACGGCGCATCTGTACTAATTCTTTAAATTCCATTGGCTTTTTTGTCATATTTGTGGATGCGAAGATACAAAATATTCTTCATTCAACCAAAAAAGATATCACAAAATGATGTCACTCCTGTAAAATATAGTAAATTCGTGTATTATAGAATCACTTAAATCACTCGATGTGGCTGAAACGCCGATGAATAAAGGCTTCAAACGAGGTGATTAAAGCCTCCAAACGAGTTAATTAAAGCCTTTAAATGACTAAAGTATGACCTTCTTTCGCTTCATCGTAGTCTTGTCCTCTTGAGAGGGTTCGTTACTGAGGGCAATGACATACCCCATGAAGAGATCACCACATGCTATTATAATAGCTACCACAAATAAAAAACTGATCATATCACTATTCTTTTATTGTTATTGATTTCGACGGCAAAATTAAAGAGAGGGTGTACCAAAAGTCGGGACACCCTGCAAATAGTTTTGTTAAAGAATACTAAAGACGGATGGGGAACGGCAAGGTTACCACAAAAAAAGATGGGTCCGTGATTGACGGACCCACCCTTTTTATCATCATTCTTCTATCGGATTACATGTTAGGCAACTCCAGCCACTTCACGTAGCAGAAGTCCTGACGGTGAGGAAGATTCTTGTTCTTCGGATACATGCGGATAGCACTCTTATACTGACCGAAGCGCTGTGGAGCGAGGTCAGCCTCGAAGGTGTAGTTGTTTCCATCCTTACCGGTCATCTTCAGTGGCTCGACGTTATAGACACGCTCATGACCTTCTTTGTCGACGTAGACATTCACCTTCTCCAGTCCTACTGCATCATCGAGACCCTGCTCGTTGATAACATATTTGATATGATACTTGGTTCCTGCCTCCAGACCTGTAGCGGGGAAGTCCCACTCAGCACTTACCACGCTGATGGCATCCCAACGCTCGGCAACAGCCTCTTTCCACTGAGCGATATCCTTGGCAAGACGGTTGTCGTTCTTAGAGAGTTCCTTGAAGCGCTTAGCCTCTTTCTCATAGAACTTAGAATAGTAGTCGTCCAGCTGACGCTTCATGGTGTAATGAGGAGCAATCTGTGCGATAG
>Ga0326512_10000659_pt1 | contig 29345 bp, 33 predicted proteins | sample 1_2617_0518_D_FD_203652 | JGI IMG/M metagenome (GOLD analysis project Ga0326512, IMG submission 203652) | Bovine rumen microbial communities from UC Davis, California, United States - 1_2617_0518 | ecosystem: Host-associated > Mammals > Digestive system > Stomach > Rumen | place: USA...
AAGTCCTCTGTATTCATTGACGTAGAGCGTACTATGTCAGCTGATATTGTTGCTATCATACTTCTATCATCTTATAATAATCACAGCATTCACGCTGCAAATATATAGAATAATTCTTGAATATCCGCCAATTATCTACTTTTTTTTAGATATTTTTCAATTATCGAATCTTTTATTCCATCGTATTAAAACTTGTCATTAACCATGAACCATATATGTTATCCGTGCTTTCCGTACTATCTGCGTGACCTAATAGTTAACGTTAAGGTTATCGTTAAGGTTGAAGGCGCAAAACGCCTTCCACCTCATGCTCCACACGCTTGCCCTCTTTGCCCACGACCGTCTCCTCATCCAGAAACATTACGCTGTCGTCAGTCACAGAGGCCACCCGCATAAAGTTCGCCATATCCCCGTCCACCACATTATACCTCATCGGTACAAAGTTCTCAATCCCCAGCCGGCCAGCTCCGCCTTCACCTTCATCTCGCGCTGATACGTCACCCTCATCGGAAACCACGCCTTGGAGTCACCACACATCCTTGTGTCGCGTCCCAATTCATTCCCAACTTCTTTCGTCTCCATCATATCACTTTGATTTTCAGTCGCTTTATGACTTTAACCACAGCCCCGTATACTAACGGAACTCATATTTGGCTCAAAAATAGTGAAAAAACTTCAAACCAATATAATTTATCCACCATTTTTAACAATAAGCATCAACATCACCCTACCCTAGGCCTAATCCTCACCCAATGCCAACACCGCACACCTCAAACCGACAGGTGACACAAGCACTTCCAGTATTGGCTTAGTTGCCCCTTCTGCCCTCATCTCTTCTGCTTTAATGGCAAACTCCTCAAAATCAACAACGCTAAACCAATTTGGCCCATTTGGATGAGAATGCCACTCACCCACATAACCAAACGTAGCCCCGGACCGTCGTTCAATCTGTGATAACTTTTTCCGAACTCCTTTCTTACCTAAAACCAAGTAATCACCCATATGCACCGTATCTTCTGGAGCCTCTATGGTGTCTATAACGTGAATCGTATTCGTCTTAAGATTACATTGTCCAAGTAGGTATCCGCCCGTTTCATAATTGCCTGCAGCCCCAGCCTGATTCACAATGTCATTAACTACTTGATCACTAATACGAACCTTCCAAGTATCCAAATCATAGCAATAGAATTGAGGGATATCAAATTTTCGAACCCTCAAGCCTCCATCAACATCCGTCATATACACCCAACAGCCACCATCAGCATGGTTACCGGCAAATATATCTTTAATTGTAATGCTCATGGATGCTGCATACAAAGAGATGACATCGTCTGCTAGTATGAAAGTTTCCGAATTACAACCGAGCCCCACGTTTAATAATGATACCGGTTCGTTTGAAAGACCCTTCTCTCTCATTAGATAACTTGAGACAAAAGAATCTGTCTTGTACTGGGAGAAGACTGTAGCCAATAAATCATCCAGCCTCACCCCACCATTGTTTCCTTCACACATCAACAATCCGAATTTACCATTATCATATATAGCAGCACTTATTGCCGTAGGCCTTTTCTCGATATTCACTAACTGATTCTGAACCACCTTCGATGCTGTAAAATCTAAAAGATAGTCAGGTTTCCGCTTTCTTATAACACCCATATCTTCCAGAATCTTTTTTATTCCTCTACTGGTAGCGTCTGCCTTAAACAACTCATGGAAATATATCAGATTGGTAGCACTTTTCATTTCCACGGCCTTGTTCTTATAAACGGAATTATCAAGGAGGACATGTCGGCATAGATTATGTTCACTCATATAATCGGGATCACAAAACAAGATATTGGTTATACCAGAACGGACCAAATGCATCGCTATTTTTGAACCGAGAGCACCACAGCCTGCAACTATTAGCGAAGGATCTATTTCTGTATCCAAGCTTGATATTTCATGAGCCTTCTTTGTCGTAAGTGGTGATTCGTGATTGTGAAATTTAACTGTTGAAGTCGGTGTCACCACCTTTTTCCCTTCAGTATCGATATCACATTTTATTTCAAAGTTCACAAATTGATAGAAGGAATTCACTCCTATAAGTTTTTTACTTCGTTTTATTGCCAAAACAACAACAATACTGGAGGAATCATCATCCATCTTATCTAACATACCACTAACAGTTGCTTCTATTTCTACTCCATGTCTGTGGGAATAATCTTTAAGTTCCGAATATGTTCTTGGTAATACGATATCATATGTATCACAACTCCTTTTTGAGCAATCCCAGCATACCGAGCCTAAAATAACATCCTTTTTCTCAACCCCCGGCAATTGCAAAAGCCAAACATTATCTTTCGTCAGTCTTACCATTTTCTTTTCTGACCGATGATAAATAAATAGAGGCACTTCTTGCTGTTCGTCTGCCTTGTCTATCTCATCCGATAGTTGTTCATAATCATACGACATGGTTGCAGTATACCCTTCAAGTCTTAATGGCTCAAACTGGTCTCCGTCCTCTATGTTCACACCAGAAGCCAAGTCCTCATACCACGACCGAAGATGTTTAATTAAATCTTCTATCTCCATGTTGGCGAACCATTCATCCCCGTTTCCGCGAAACAGGCATATGGGTCTCATCCCGTCTTTCTCGACATAAATATGAGGAGTGTGGTCAAAATCAAAGTCGTTCCTACCAATAAACACACGGGGAACCCTGTCTGGATAATCCGCAAAGAATTCCACATATACAGGTTCCCCCGCCCTTACCAATGCCGTAGATTCATCGTACCTTGTTGGCAGTTCAAGCGATAATTCCAGTCTAACTACTACAGAATTATTATACCTATAATATATGTTATCAAAAGAGACGCCATCCATCATGGCGACTCTTCTGACATCATTCTGTACACGTGTCGGCACCTGCGAAAGTGCACATGGTGTAAATTGTGGGAAATCGTTATTTATTTCCATATGTCGATTTTCTGCCTGTTGTACCTGAACTACCTATTGTCGCACCAGCAGAACCTTTCTGTTGATTTTTATCCTTTCTCTGGAATCCGCCGGATGTAACTTCATATACCACTGGCTTGGGATTCTTTGAATCTGGTACCTCGGCTAATGAGATAAACTTGCCTGCCCCTATCAGTTCTACATATTCTTCTTTGGCCGGATAATGAGGCGGATTGTCGTCGTCATCCTTAATCTGCTTCGACGAGGCAATTATTACAGCACCCGTCATCTTATGGTTTTTAATCAAGTCCTTTGACGATTCCACAGGTTCATCAGTTTCCCCCTTCTTATAAGGAACATCATTAAAATAAGTCCATGAGCAATGATGGGGTGCCATGAAGATATCAAAATCCAGTTTGTCGTCATTACCATGAGCTTTGCTTTGGTTTTGGATTTCCTCCCAGATATAATGGTCGGCATCTCCACCAAACAGATACAAAGCTGCTGGATCAGCATCCGTACTGTTATACTTTAATCTCGCCTGCATCACAATCGATGTTTCGTTTTTATCTTCCTCAGCTCTACCCTCCACCAGACTATCTTTAAATGGCGAATGAACAAAAAACTCCAGAAGAGTCATGTTTTTACCATTCACCTCCTTAATCGTTTCTCCTGGAATGTACGAAGTTACATTCTCATATCTCTTGTCTCCATCATAACCGATGATTACAAGTCGATTACCCGCCTTTGTTTTATCCGAAGAATTCTCGTCCCATAATTTACGACGTCTTTCAGCCTCCTTCTTCAGTGCTTTTGCAGGTGCACTTGTTGCATCTGTAAAAAGCATAGGTGTTACCATCAGCTCATCAATAATAACCAAGTCATTCTCCAAGTCCTCATTCGAATACTTATCTGGATCTCCCAGATAATAATTGGCATCTATACCATGGCAATGATCCTCGTCGGGATGCGTCAGCATAAACAAGTCCAAATGATATCTGCCTTCACCATCAGTGCTAAACTCATCCAACAAGTCACTCATAACATCATAGCAATCATCGCTTTCTCTGATGTTTGCATCAATCTGAATGGTGGTCTTATCGACCTTAATCAATACGGTATCACCATTATCTACCGGATAAAACTTAACTTTACTTTTACTCATATTCTGAATCTTTAATTAAACATTTCATCATCCATATTCATAAACACATCATACATCTTCTTAGCAAAAGTCTTGCCATTACAATAGGCCACCCATGTCACCAGTATTGTGAGTAGTAATACTATCAAGCCAATCACCATAAGATTCTCACCAAGTGGTAGTGGAAAATACCATTTGTTGATAGCAGCCAGTACAAATACCAAGATTGCATCAACCAGTAGTGCTGCAGTCAAGTTACGCCAGAATCCAAACATATAATTATGTTCAAAGAGTATCTCGTCAAATCGAGTTACATCGAGCAGCCAACTCACGGCTTCATCTACACGTCTAACGTAATTCTTGTTCTTATACGTTTTCGGCTTGTATTTCTGGAGGTCAATATCCTTTTTGGCCATTATCTTTTTTCTGATATTTGCCTTCTGCTCATCTGTATAGGTCTTATCGTTATTGTAAAGAATACGTGTTGTCGGCTTCAGCCTGTCACTGAAGAGAATTCGTTCGGGATAGAACTTCGCAATTGATCGTAGCGTGAATCTTAGCAAGAAGAATAACGCTGCACTAATTGCAGAAATCGATATCAGGTAAGTAGCACCTTTTGCCCATATACCAGCACCAACCATATCCTGTACCCCTATAGCCAGCCCTAACATAATGGGTATTGCCAAGCTCAAATATGCAGGGTATTTTCTTGCTTTCTTGTTATACTCTGCATTTCTTTTTTCCTTTGTTTCTTTGTCAATCTGTACCATATCGTCAAAATTAAATAGATTTTCGGCGGCAAAGATAATTCTTTTATTTCATATTCCTGCAAACTTCTTAGTTAATTTATCTTAACTGCTGCACTTTCTACCACTTTTAACACTTGTATAAGCAAGATTATGACAATCATAATCTAAAACTATATATATTAATATATTATTAATATTTATATATAATTACTAGTATATTTATAAAAATATATAAATTAAGGTAGATTTTTACGCAACAACACTACAAAATTGCAATTTTATTATTAATTTTGCGCAGAAATTATAATAAACGCCCAAAAATGATAGAGCAAATAACACTGCGCAATTTTCTCTCCTTTAGGGATGAGGAGAAGTTCGACTTTACTGCTTCAATGGAGAAGCCAAAGAAAGAATATAGCTTCATGAAGTGGTTTGAAGAAATGAATAAGAAGAAAATATTAAAGGCACAATTCCTTTTTGGTAACAATGCAACTGGTAAATCCAACTTTCTTCATGCTATTGCCATGTTAGCAAATATTATTTGCATGAAAAGGACTAGCAAGACCGCCAAAGAGTATAGATTAAGAGATACGTTTTTCAAATTATCATCAGCAACCATCAATCAGCCATCTGCTATTAAGGTTGTTTTTCACGTCAACAAGATAAGATATACATACGAAGTTGAATATAATGATAATACCATCCTCAAAGAATATTTGGAGCGTCAGGATGGATCAAAGAAACCAGTAAGAATTTTCGAGCGAAGCTTTGATAAGAAAAAAGATATTGTTATCATCAACTACCCTTCTAAAAATATTTCCCCATCTTCCCAAAGTGTGATTAATGAAACCGTCATAAAGAACACTTCTGTTATATCCGTTTATGACGAAAAAAATATTGAATCGGAAGATCTAAAGAATGTCTATACTTATTTTAGCCACATTGGAATTTTCTACAACTTAGAGAACCTTGACCTTGCTAGCATGCTTGATGAGAGGAAAGACAAAGACCTTCTTAAGGAGATTCTGCTCGACCTGCTAAAAGACCTTGGTTCCAACATCATCGACTACAAAATCAAGAAGTTCAAAATAAAAATTGGAGAGAGGGAGAAGAATATTCTAAAAATGGCATTGGGCGAAGACGTCTTCAACGAGGAATATGCAGAACGAACAATTAGCAAAATAGAATTTGCGCATCCCGCCGATTTGCCAGATGGAAGAGGATGGCTTACTGAGGACGAAGAGTCAGAGGGTACAATCAATATGATAAAGCTTATCATCATTTTATATGATGCAAGTCGCCGGAAAGCACCCATCATTATCGACGATTGTGCCGTTGGCATACATAGAGAGACATTTGGCAGAATTATCCAATTCTTCTTAGCCGTATCTTCAAACATCCAGTTTATTATGTCATCTCAGCAATTGTCTATAATGGAGATGAAAGGATTCAGAAGAGATACTGTTAGATTCTTCGATAAGGACAGACAAACGGGTGTTACATCATGCCAATCCATCGATTTACGTAAATATCATAAGAATCTCAGCATTCTCAATGCATACTTAAACAATTCATTTGGATGCTTACCAGCTTCACCACCCCTTGAAGAATGGATTGACAAACTTGAAGAATATTACAAAGCGAAGATCAACCAACAATGAATGGAATTCACTAATCGAAAACAAATAACCGTTAACCAAGTGCTTCAACTTAGTTAGCGGTTATCTTTTAATTTTGGAGTCTTGGTTTCGAACCCCAAGCGGATCTTGAAGCCGTTTTTTAGAGGGTACATTCTCCGTTTCATCAAATACTAATATAGTTATTGTAAGAACTAGGTACGTATTATAGTCGAGTATAATAATACATTTACACAAATCTGTACAGAGTACTGACAATAAGTATGTACATAGAACGGATTTCAAAAATCATCCAAAAGTAGTGTGAAACAGTATCTGTCCCGGTGTTCGGGTATCCCATCACTTCTCGTAATACCCCTTTTCGCTATATTGCGACCAACGGAGGTACATCTCTTGATAATGATCCTTGATAAACTCAGATATCTTGGCAATCTCACGGTCATTGAGGATGCCACGGTTCTGGAGTACAGTATCACCATTGTTCTTTACGAAGAACTTTGCAGAACCACCCTCTGTCAGTTTACTATCACTGGCATGCACATGCATACACTCAATAACACAGAAGGACGTAAAATATAAGTAATAACCCGCCACCTTAAAATCGTAATACTTTGGCATCGTTTAGTCCTCCATATATTTAAGATTCTGCTTTAGGTAACGGCTCGCAATGGAGAGCTCTATATCGTCCATGGTAGTTTCCAGCACTTCACCACCCATATTGAACACAACAGCTTTTTTAGGGCTGTTCAAATTAAGCACATGAATACAATCATCCTTTCGGGTAAAGGCATACCCGTTAATGATGACATCAGCTTTATCAGCAACGGTCTTAATATCAAGCATAAGCTATACGTACACTTTTAATGGGTTTCAAGAAAGAGGCAGAGTCGATATACAGTCCCTCGAGGATGGGCTTCAGGTCAATGTACTCCTCCTCAGGCTCAGCATGATGGCTGTACTTGGCCAGCACCACCAGATAACCGTCATCCCACTTTAGGACATCAACATACCGTTCCAGGCTATATGGTGCCCGGAAACGGATATTGTAGCCACCATAGCTAAAGGCAGTAAAGCCATTTTCGCTACTTAGCAGGGCTTCATTACTTTGGGGAGATAACTTCTTACACTCTGTCATCACTCATATTTTTTGCAAAAATAGCGAAAAAACTTCAAACCCGCATCATTTCAACACCATTTTTAACAAAATTCATATAAAAAGCAAAAGGCAGATACTTCACACCCCCACCTTTTGACTTTATGACCTTTCGAATAGGAATTATCCTTAAAAACATTAAAAAACAAAGATATACTGCGGTTATTATGCAGAAAATCAGTAAATTTGCGTTCAAATCGTATTTATAAGAAGATATGAAAGATTGAAAAGCAGGAGATGAAAATAGAGTTAAGAACAATTGATTTAAAAGAAAAGATTAAGGATTTTGCCCAATATCTCGCAACAACTGATAGAATTATTCTTTCAGCAAAGTTTGGTGATGGTAAAACGTATTTGCTTAATCAATTAAACAGTAATGAAGAATTAAGTAAAGATTATAAATTCTTCACCATCTATCCTGTTAATTATTCAGTAGCTAAAAATGAAGATATTTTTGAATATATAAAGCGAGATATTATAGTCCAATTAGATAAGGATGGGTTGCTAGACAAAGTAGATCTTGATGCAGTCTTTAATTCGCTTTTCAATTTTGATGATACAAAAGCTTTGGTATCGTTTCTTTTGTCATTTGTCCCAGGAGGAGCGTTTTATGATAAAGTCTTTCAAAAGTTCTGCGACAAAAAGAAAGAATATGACGGAAAGAAACATACAAAGGATAAATACTTAGCTTCATTTTCCCAAATTAAAGGTAGCATCTATGAAAATGATGGATATACTCTTCTTATTAGAGATGCTATAAATTGGATGAAACAAGACCATTCCGTGAATGGTCCTGAATGGAAGAAGAAAAAGGCTGTTCTGATAATAGAAGATTTAGACCGTCTTGATCCTAAACACCTATTCCGCATTTTGAATGTATTAAGCGCCCATATCGATGACACTACAACGCCCGATGTCGTAACTAATAAATTTGGTTTTGATAATATTGTTTTAGTGATGGATTATGAAACAACAGCACATATATTCCATCATTTTTACGGGGAAAATGCCTGTTATGAAGGCTATATGAGTAAATTCTTGTCGAGAGAGCCATTTAGATATAGCATTCAGCCCTATATGGCAATACAAATAGAAAGAGAATTATCGAAGAAGTTGGGCATTACCCATATATTTACGAATTTCTTCAAGTTATGGATGAGAATTCGTGAATTATCTATAAGAGATTTGAAAAAACTCACGACATTTGACACTCAAGACAGAATCAGAAGTGATTATTATGAGTATAAACACATGAAGTTCTCGACATCTTTGCCGCTTTTCCATCTTATATTATATATGGTGGAATGTGGGATGCCTGTAGATGAAATAGTGACAGATATGAAATCACGGATAACACATACATCAAAAGGAGAAATGAGAAATATGTGTCAGGAGTATATAAAATTAATGTATCCCTTGTATTCTATTAAGGAAAAAAGTAATATTAGTTGTTTCCAATATGGTTCGGAACAATTTTCCATATCTGAAATAACAAATAACAATATTATTATAGGAGTAGAGGTGGAGCCTGTATACTCATGGGGTAATCCCGTTGTTAAAATAGATGGAATGGATTTAGAAGAAGTTATAAGATGGTGTTTAAGTGATTTTTCAACTTGTATTAATCTGGCAGCATTGTGGGATACAAAGAAATAATAGAAAATATATGGAAAAATGGGATATTGCTGACATTTCTCTAATATAAAAACCTCAGCTGGCTCTCTAGCCCACTGAGGTTTTTCTAATATTCTTCAATCTATTTTAGTTTTCCGTTCCACTATCTAACGACCGATATAATCGTCAGAAATACCCATCACTGGTTTAACCAAGTTATGCTACTCTTCCTCCGTAAACGCTTTATTCATAATCATAGGTATCGCCTTATTAAGCATGGAAACAGCTTTCTTGGTATCTCTCTGAATATAATAATCCAAGCAGAATAGTACTATGAACGCAATAAACCTATCAAACTCACGGAAAACTGTTATTTCAGGGGTGGGATATGAAGATAAATAGGCCTCTCTAACGGTTAAGCCATCTAATTCGAATTGTCGTATTTCAGCACATCGATCATTCTCCCTCAATTGAATGTTTTGAAATTCAATTATGTTCTCCAACGTATCATCTTCTGTTTCTTTTGCCCATATTTGTAAGTACATCCATTCTTTTTCTATTCTAACAGCTTCTTGAAATGAAACACCTCGTCTATAGAATACAGCCAAAGCGTCCATTCTGTGCTTACCGTCTATAATCCAACCAAAAGGTGGTGCAATAATTATGGCATTCTCCCCACTATACGTTATTGCACCATATCCTTGGAATTGTTGCAATTCTCCCAAGTTAAGAATGTCAACCTCAATATTATCTTTTCCTTTATGGGCTCGATTTATCGCGGCCTTAGTAAACCCTTTCTCCGACACCAGGATTCCTTTGTTGGCACCAACATCTTCCAAACATCCAATAAATGAATCTATTATCTTCACATTTATCTTTTTTGCATAGTGCTTACATTCTATTACACATATATTAACATTTTCGTCATCGTCATGTTGTCTTACTATTACATCTATTTGACGTTTCACACCAGAATAACGACCAACAATATACTCATTTTTTAAGACTTCTGTTCCTTGGGATTTGAATACCCTTTCGCATTCCAGAAAGACCTCTTCTTCAAAATCTTTCCAACTTATGTCCATTTTTGTCTATCTATATTTCATGCATGATTACTTAGAAGGATCTTCTAGTCCTCTCGCTTTCAATATCGCCTCAATATTTCTATTCTGCTGACAAAAGTAGCTCTCGAAATCCTCATAGACTCTCATTGATGCTTTTTGAGTGCTAAAACCATGTTCAGATTTCAAGTTCCTCACTACCATAGCCATGGTGTTATTGACTTTGGAAGTAACAGGTAAGAATTCATTTCGACTAGGCATTTTATATGTATCAATAAATCCCCAGCCAAAGGACTTCGGCAGATTCTTCATATGATCATCCCAAAATTCTTTTTCACGTTCATGGCGAGGCCTCATCGTGCCATCTTTTTGATAAGCCTTCTCCCAAACACCAAACTCTATTTTCAATTTTGAAAAGAGCACCTTATCTATAATCATAAAATCCAAATCCCTATCCTTTGTATAGGGTGTACCGTAATTATCGTAACCCATAGAAAACCCTGTCTTTGTGCTTCCAATAAGCTTGATGTTATTGACATCTACATCTAGTATATGGGATATATACTGCCTGACTTGCTCAAATATCAGAGGTTTCTCATATACCATCGTAAAAGCGAAAGGACTATTGTCCATGATATAATGTAATACCAGTGACTTTCTCTCTACAATACTAAATTTATCATATGCCTTCAGAAACTCTTCAGGTGTCACATAATGACCTTTAAATTTTGAGAGAGGTTTAGAACTATATATAAAATCACTTACATTCATACCCTTTTTGATTATGTTGTTCATACAACCGCAGTATATGCTTTTTTCGCAACTGTATCTGTTCCATTCGATGAGCATTGTACCGTCTCGGTTCTGGATATTTTAGACGAGCCACCACTTCTGCACAAATCTCATCATCTATTTCCTGCTGAAGAGAGACACCTAATCTATCAAGCACAGATGTCAAACCAGACAAATCTGTCCCATAATTTGCTATATCCAAATACGCAGCAGCCAGAGTATATTTATCAGCAAAACGTTTCAGTTTTGTCGCCAGATAGATTTCTTTAACTTTGCGCTGGAAGCTAAATCGATAATCTTCTGTTAATACTCTAACCAACTGCTGTTCTATTGTGCTAGCGCCCTCTCGTTTTCCTTTAAAAACATCTCTATAGATTGCTCTACATATGCCTATGACGTCAAATCCTATATGCTTATAATAACGATGATCTTCGCCTACAACCAGAAATGCTACCAGTTTCTTATAGCAATCAGGTTTCGTTTTCAACTTATCCAATTCAAGTTGTAAACGTTGGGTCATCTTTATAAAATCTTTCTTATACAATAGATGTGTCATGGTCAATCATTAACTTCTGTCAAAATAATCTTTGCCAGAACATTTTAAAAGCGTAATTTAGCTTTCTCCAAACATTTTTCTGGCATAACTATACACACGCCCTATCTTCTGCCATACAGATAGTTTTTCCTTCTCTTTAAATTCCGGCTCATAATCATACGACACCAGCCCCTCTGCAAAAGTGATAACACCTGTCAACCTCTTTTTATAGTTATCCTCATTACCCGGAATGGGTTTAAAGAATGATGCATCCGTTTCTAATAATTCCAAATGCTGCTTCAATGTTGAACAAATGCCCTGCGCTAAGCTTGACAAGTCTTCGCGGAATCTCTCAAATTGCACTACCCTATTATGATCTCTCAACTCTTGAACAAAATCCCGTTGTCCCTCCATTCTCGACCTGAGTTCGCTTATCCAGTCAAATGATTTGTGCTGAATAAACTTTGAGGTGGTCAGATACTGACAGGTTTGCCAAATCATGATCAACTCCTGGGGGAACTGAAGCATCTTTGACGACATCTTAAGCTCTCCGTCATATTGCTTTGCCAAATCTTTCAGAGCCTCTTTCTCCGACTCAATATTGGTATTGAATATCGAGTAGATGTTAATTCCTGCGAATGCAAAGAAGAAACCGACCACCGAAAGTAGAATACTCTCGTCATTTAGTTGCGGTGTCAAGTCTTTCCAGTAACATATAAAAAAAGTAATATTCACGACAGCCAGTATGAATGTCGTGAAATAAAACATATATTTCAGGATTTCTTTCACCTTACTAACTCCTATTAGTGCCATAAGCTACATTCCAAGTATTTCTTTAACCTTATTAACCAATTCCTCGTTATTGTCTGACTTCTGAAGATAGTGCAAGAGAGGATTCTCGCCGTTTTCCTTCATAAATTCATGGTATGGGGTTTCATTCAGATTAGTCCAAAACAGCACTGGGATGCCGTCATACTTTCCTTTCACATATTGTTTGTAGAAGAAAAAACCGGCCTTGAACTCATCCTTAACATCCAGCCCTTCTGGCGGCATCATAAGATCTATTACCAGCAAATCAAATTGGTAGATCAAAAGCCTGTGAGCAGCAACTTTAATCTGCTTACATCTAACTACATCAAATACTTTATCCAACTCATCAATGGATGATTTTGTTACCGACATATTGTCATCGAGTAATAATACTTTCTTTTTCATACATTTCTTATTTTTGAGCCAAATTGAATGGTAAATACAACTTTAGCAATTGGATCCATGAACCAGTTCTCTTCCATTTCCACAAAAGATGCGCCCCCGTCCTCCTGTTCATGTGCCATCCATTTCCTGATTATCATCTCCTTTCTATTATAAAATGCAGCGTTATTATCTGTTGAATAGTCATATTTGTTAATTCTCTCATATAATCGGTCTATCTGTATTCTTTCTGCAGGGGCAGAGTCTCTTGTAATAAATTTCAGACGCTGTTCCTGAGGTAGTAGCTTAATATAATAAGCAACACCACTTTCAAGTAAATAATTCTCATCTGAAAGGAAATCAGAATAGGCCATAATTGAAGATTTATGAGCTTTTAACACCCTCTTAGACAAATGGAGTCCATACCCTATACCTTCAGAGTCTTTCTCTTTGGCCTCTAAACTTCGGAAGCCATCTTCAAAAATCATTTCTATATCGTGATCTTTAATAGGCAGTCCGATATCAGTCACTTCTAACCTATCATCATAAAGATCTATGACAATATTAGTTGCTCTGCTACAATAACGAATGGCATTATTGACAACGTTGACAATGGCCAGCGGATAAAAAGCGCTTATATTAAGATCGCATACATCAGTGTACTTATTAAAGATGACGTCCACTCCCTTACTTTCTGCCTGTTCTTTAAACAAAGGCATATTTTCATTTAGTATCTGTATTAAGTCCCTCTTTTTTGCTTTTTCTGCAAACCTACTGTCATCATAGTCAACTGCAGCAAAGAAACTCGCAAGCATATTGATTCTGCTTCTGTTCAGTTCCATCGTATTCATACATGCCGGCAATGATGGTAAAACAAATTGCTTAGACAAATTCTCCTTATCAATCTCTCTCATTTTCTCACCTATAACTCGTGTGCAATTCGGTATTTCATGGCGGAGTTTTTTCAAAAGATAATTCTTCCTGCTGACCGCCTTATTCCACAATCCAAATTGGTGCAAATATAATGCACTGAGATACGTAGCTATTACACTATCCATTGTAATAACGTCATAATCACGAGCCATAGATGGAGTTGGTATATGTGTTTTGTTTATTAATATGATGATACCCGAATTTTCTTTTTTAAGATTGTCTTGAATTAATATACATAAAGCCGATTTAACGATAGCATCTGAGTCGGTCTCTCTATAGAGATATGCGTTCGCTCCCGTCCCAATGTCTAGCAAGTGAAAATTCTCAAGGAATCTCATGAACTGCTTGTCCCCTACATATTTAAATGGAACATAACATCTTCGGTTGCCAATCTTAGTTAGTTTTGTTTTGTAGCTTTGAGGATTATTTACATCCTCCTCCTTTACAAAAAGTAGTTCATCAGCAGCACCACATGTATATATGAGGCAATCTGTCATTGAAGTGAGTTGGGCCATCGTTATTGCTACGCTATTATAGAAGGAGATATTTTCTTTTAAAGTAAAATAAGTAGTCATCAATTTGTTTACCATATCACTTTGTACCTCCTTATTAACAGTTTCAAGACTCTTTTTAATAAAACCCTGCAATTGCGCTACCAACTTCTTGGAAACAAATGGAGAATAGATAACATCTTTAATGTACAAACAGCATATATCAAGTGATGTGACCGAAGCCTTCATAATGATGGGTAATAATATGGTTGTAAGCCTTCCCTTCCCCATATTGATCTTCTCTAAGAATTCAGAATCTGCAAACGACGAAACCACATCATCATAATTGTACATCGTCACCCTTTGTTCATCTTCTAGCTGTTGAATAAATTTCATCGACCTAACATCATTGATAAAATGATGATCACTATTACCGATTTCTTCATGGGAAGTCTCAGGTGCTACATCCTGATCAAAACAGCATTCATATTGTTTTAAGAATTTCCCTTCAGCCAGTTCTTCAATCATATTGAGTTTCCAGAATGTGGCATATCTTACACCGCAATGATCTTTACATTCATTCCCCGACAAAGAGCTTAATGCATTTACTGTCCTCTCTAGCCTTGTCCCGATTGTCTTCATTAAGACATCCTCTCTCATAAATACATCAAGGAAAGATTTTACACAGGTTGTGTCATAAACGCCCGGTCTTTTTGTATTTACTATTGTATGTAACATGTCAATCTGTTGTCGAGTCAGATTGACGTCAATTTCGTTAGATAAAAGCAATATTGCGCCTTTTGTTTTTAGATAATCATAATCAGTCAAAAATCTATTTATAGGTATGATTACAAAACGTGATGACCAAACGAAACTATCATCAACATATTTATCCTGATCCGCATCACCCGAGACAATAGGTTTTACGCTGTCAAGTACTCTTTCTCTATTTATTCCGATCAAGTTCAATCTTTTACCTGGATAAAAATAATCAATTTGCTGTTTTTGACCATCTATAAATTCATAATCCCAAATAACCGCTATATTATTGATACCAGAAAGTTGTGGATTAATTGACAGCATCGTATCAACCAAATCACACACAAACCCATATCCAGGTCTACTAGAATTTAGAGTACTTGTTACACATTTCTGAAAAAGAACATCTGTCATAATTAATTATCTTCTTTTCTAAACCAACAAAAACACATCGCCTGCATCACTCCTCATAATCTCGACAATACGTTTTCATTATATCCTACCCTACTATTACTCGCTACTTCGCAAGCTTATTCCCATCCTTCACTCCCTGTATATACACTTCCAAGCTAAGCTTCATCTGCCGTTTCTGTTCCTCTTTCTCTTGATAAGAGAGTGGTGAGTGGTCTATCTGAGCTTCGCAGAAATGCGATATATTCTCTTTTATCATGTCTATCTGCCAATCAGGAATAGGATGACTCATAAACCCTGTACCCAAATAGGCAGCAAACACACCTGTGAAATATTGTTCTCCCATAACTCTAATCATTAACCTTGAACCCTAAACCCTGAATCTTGAAACTATCTAAGTATATCCCCCTTCCAAAGAGCCAGCAACTCGACCTCCCCCACTTCACATACTTTTCCCTTGACTCAGATGAGTGAGCCAAAGAATAAAATCCGCAAAGTGAATAGTTGTCAAATCACCACCTCTACACAAGGACTATGGTCCGTAGGGATCTTGGAACTTCTAACCATTTCTGTTGCAAAGATACGATTAAACGAGTAAAATACAAAATAATTACCAATTTATTTTCGAGTAAAGGTATCTTCGGCAATCCATTTTAAACGACAAAAGGCAGATGCTTTCACATCTGCCCTCCGTCATTCCGTAATTCCGTTAATCCCTCGCTCCGTGAAACACGCACCTGTCCCCGTGTTCGTGTTCTTTAAAGATATATATTCTCATCCTCATCACATACAACCTTGATATTATCAGCTGGGATGCCGCAAGAAAGAAGAGTTTCTACAAGGGCATCGTGCTGATCCTGTTTTGTCGCATATCTTTCTGTATCACGATGAAAATAATCAGTCCAAAGCGATGGTGATGCTTCTGCCTGTATTTTCTCAATATATGGTAAATCAACCTCTCCAAGAGAATGTCCTATAATTACAACCTGATTAATAGTTCCTTTAAGCCCTTGGAAATACATTTCATGTTCCTTAATGATACTGTCAACAGGTTTGATAAACTGTTTGAATAAATCTCTTGCATGATCAACAGCTTCATCAGTTATCACCCACGCTTCTTTTTCTGGAGGCCATGCGTCATCATATTCCTTCTTCCCATGTCCAAAGATAGGATTACTCTGGTTGCCATGAATATGAAGAATATTAGTCTGAGGAACATCGTATATTTTTTCTAATGTTTCAGTGTAATTGAATGTCAGGAAAATATCCTTAGGGTTAATATCATAGAAGGGTTTCACCTTATCGAGCGATATCTCTGCAACCCAATCGGAGAAAGCATCAGCAAGACGTTCTCTGATATTCGATGCATTCCAATGCATGACATCCTGTTGCATACGTGCCTCACGTTCCAATTCCTCATCTTTCCCTGCACTATCTACGGCTTCTTCATAAATCTCCTTGCCTGTAATGAGTCCCAAAGCGGTCTCAAATTCACGCCATAAATCTGCCTCAATGCAACCATATAGTTCCTCCAGCATTATGACAAGGTCATCATACTCCTTGCTTTCATTCATAAAATCCCGGAAATCCGAATAGCGAGACTCTATTCTATGTGCTATATCAAAACCGTTGCCTAGGAAATATAATGTCTTCATTTCTTCGTCATATCATCACTACCTATTCATGGTCGCTTATCTATCATTTCTTTAGTTTTCTATGACAGTTTCCTATACACAAATGCAGATTTCTTGTACTCTAATTGTAGATCTCTTCCTTCGTCATCCTCAAACGAATAGAGTCCGCCAATCTTTCTACCATACAAATTAATGTCTTCGCCAGAAGCAAGTAGTCCTATTCGAAGGTTATTCATAAGGGCATATTTCTCTGCAAGCATCTTGAACTTCTTATGATAGAAACCGTTATAGAACAGCATTACAAGTTCATACTGAGACAAAGTTGCCCTGACAATACTTGTATATTCATATTTCTTTACCTTATCGATGATTCTATCGTCTGATTCATCAATAAATTTGAATATCCTATAGAGATGACGGAAATAATGATCGAGGAACCACATATTCTTCATGCTCGAAACAGACATCTTCACATTATCATCTATACTCAAAGCCTCCTTAAGGGTACATTTTCTTTGCTCATTGCCTATCCAAATCATATCTCGGCCTGTCTCATAGACAAATTGAAAAACATCACGTCCCCTCTGAGACTTCACATCACCACCTATCTGTTCTATCAGAAGGCCGGTAGTAATTTCCTGTTGTATATGTATCATCTCAAAAAGGTTGCTCTCAAATCGTTCAATCGCAATGTCATGCCTTTGCTGATTATTGGCTTTAAACTGAACCCAAAAAGCAATGAATGTAAGCCATGCTGCAATAATAGCCACAAAGGGCCCCATTATGCCGCCAATGGTATCACCTATTTGACCTTTTTGAGAAAAATCAGGTTCGCCTTCCCCTGTAAGAATACTGGGAAGAAAGCATATTCCTATGACTAACAACAAAAATATAATAAGAGATATCCAAAAGAATTTATCGAAAGTTTTATTCATCTTCAATCCTTTAGTATGATTAACGAAAAAAAGTGTTACTCATTCTCCCCCTTCCTCCTGCCACATCCCCCACATGGGGCACTCATCCAACTCGGAATAGTCCTGATATTGGGCTTGGACATCACAGAGCATGTCTGTCCAGCAGGAACTGCAGTGCAGGTCACCGAAGAAATCGGTTTCGAGGTTGAATACTTCCTGGTTGATATCCATCTCATCTAAAAACCTATCGCTCGCCCTTTAGGGCACAGGCTTCGCGAGCGATACCAGAACTTTGAGAATGAGGGATTCTCGAAATTCTCAATTTTTCCCTCGCCTAAGGAGAGGGAATACAAGGAGAGGTGGAGCCCCTCTTGGCTAAGAGGGGACGAGGAAAATCGGGAAAAAAGCCATGAACAGCAGATGAACCTTCTCTGCTAGTTCCACACTCATCACCTTCTACGAACACGATAGGTTCAGCGTTTCCTAGTTTTCTCATATTGTTCTATTGATAATTCAACTGTTATTATTCTTTCAGTCCCCGCTTCCGGCACAGCCGCTTTGAACAAGCGGCAGAACCTCCAGCTCCCCACGCAGGCCGTGCAGCCGCAAGCGTCAGCACCGCCTGCCTATGCCTCCGCACTCATCATTACATAGCATCATTGCAGATGCAATACCTTTGAATCACTCTTTTTCAGAATCTCATTTATTCGTTTATTATCAAAACCATACAACGACAACACACAGCAGATCAAAAGTATTCTCAACCTCATTGTCAGTTTATATAGTTCATAACCATCAAGTGCCTTTGAGCCTTTTTGTTTGGGCATAAAATGTGAGAAGTAGTTTCTCGAATCCACTACCGCATTTATATCAATATCGCATTTCTGTACCAACTCAATCTCATCAAACTCATCCAACAAGCTTCCAATCATAGCAAACAAGTCAGAATAATCTCTTTCCTGCAGCCCGTGCTCCTTCCTGTATTTTTTACTTCTAAACCTTCTACAAAAACCTTCTAGTGCTTGTATCACGATAAGAAAATCCGCACTCCCATACAAATGTTTCTTTTCTAGACTACTAATCAGGTGGTCTCGTATTGGCGCCAGCTCTATCGGCTCATTAAACCACTTCTTGATTACTACAGGATACACATCCTTTATGTCTGGATAATCAAACAAATGCCTGAACATCTTTGCTTCTGCGCTCTGTAAATTATTCCTCTCTCTAAAAGCATGTATAAAGTGTATCTCCCTGTAAAACCTCGTTCTCCCTTCCTGCTGATAAGTACTCTTATCATAGAGCGTAATCTTCGAGCTTTTAACGATACTAAGTGTTGCCAGCGAAAGAAATTGCTCAAACATAAATATATATGATACAATCTCTTTGATTGATGACTTTCCTTTTTTACGTATCTCAAGACAAGAATACTGCTCTACCTCTGGAGCAAAGTGGTCCCCATTATATCGCACATCCTTCTTAATCTTAACCACTGTATCCTCGTTAACCTTAACACTGATTATATCATCCTTCCTGCTTCTAAATTCAGTACTGAATAATATATTTATCATTTTCGAATTATTATTCTTGTCGAAGAACATCGTCGTAGTAATAGCCCCTGGCTGGCACCAATATGTCAGTTCTGGTATTCTTGCCGTTGCCCAGTAGTTCCGCTTTTCATCTAAACCTTTCACATGTTTCCCTATCACCATATAGTTGCATGTATAACGCACTATGGGAAAGTCCGCACTGAAGTTGAGTTTCAGCGCCCTAATATTATTAATCAGCGTTATCTCCTTATTCTCAGCTGTCTTACCATAAATAATATCCTCTTGGTCATTTCCAGTCAATATGGCCAATGAGTACTCGCCAAAGCATCCCAACAGTTCAAGTAATATCTTCTCATTGGGATAGTACGTCAACACCCCAGCCACCTTATTGTCTGGATCTGAGGGCAACCACCAATACCCCTTATATTCCAATTTATGGTCTAAATCTATCAGCTCCATTGTAGATGGTACAAGCTCATTAAATTACCACAAATGGCTCATCCTTTCCGCACAAGAAAAGATAAGCCACAGATTCAATTTCCCAAGAAGTCTAATCTTCCACCATTCATACCTTAAACATACTGGTTTTTCCTTCTGTACTTCTCACACAATTCGAGTAGTTCCTTAAACATACTCAATCGAGGTTCCGTTAGCACACCAGCATTCATTCTCTTCCTATTTGCCTTCAGCCAATTCAAGTAGTCATGCTCCTCAATTCTATACTTCGACGGATTCCGATGCTCACGTTCAATGAACGCCTTCACCTCATTGTATTTTGCCGTCCACCTTTCGTCTTGCGTCATAATCCTGAAACATTAACCATGAATCTTTAGCCCTTAACCGTCATCACGCCCTCTTCCATCAGCCTTCAAACATCAGCCATCGTCAGTTCCTGATGCTTGTCTCGCCTGCCTTGGCATTGCTCAGCTATTGATTATTACTGACTTAGTTTTTCTGTGAAACAGGTACCCGTCCCCCCTCCCAGAAGTTTCCAACTATTTTCTTAAAACTTTAATGAACTTAATGATTTCATTCACGACAATCTTTGCATCTTCACCACCAATTATAGAGTCCGAATGTACGAGAAGATTTCTCAGGTTAATCCACTTCCGAATGGTATCCATATCCTTCTGGTTAATAGCCCCTAATTCCTTTGCCATTTTAGACAACATATATAGACTATTATTATTTACATCCTTATTTTCTTTTTCTACTCTATTCCTCAGTTCAACCTCCAATAAAACAACGGCAGAGATGACGGCTGCTCTGTATTCATTCTTATTTAGCAATCTCTCTGGTTCTTGTTCTGTTCTATTTTTTGCCTTATCAGCTAATTTTTGGAACCATTTCTCAACATTTTCCAAAACTTTTTCCGGATTTTCATAAAAATCTAAAGGTTTATTGATAATATTGAAAGATGCATGATTACTTAACCCTATAGTTTTATCTCTAAGGATCAAAATATTATCTTTCTTTTTAATCATATTCAGAATCTGACCAAACTCATAAGCTGTATTATTTGAGTTTATATCACAAACGAAATATTCTGATTTAGAAATTAAAAATGAAACTTTAGCCATCCAGTTATCACTTACAGACACCACTGAATCGGCCGTTATAGGAACAAAACCATATCGTGTCGCAATTGGGAAAAAATACTCCTTATATACAGGCATAAAGCGGAGAGGTACTGAGAAAAAGCACAATCGATTTTGGGAATCAGCCGGTAATGCCAATTCTGATTGGGCAGAGCTCTCACCTACCACTTTAACGCTATCATCCCAGTAAGCTTTTAATTCTGCAAAGATTGTTGCCAAAATATGAGGGTAATCATTAGGGTTGCCAGTGATATTAACAACCGCCACACCTCTTCTTTCAAATCTTTTCCTTTCTGTGTCAGAACAATTCACTTTAATCACATAAGCCTGTCTTCTCAACCGACCAAGCCTATTTTTACTATCTGCCATATCTGCCTGAAATCGTCATCTTCCAAGCTATATCCAATAAACAATGGCGTACGTGTTATCAGAAGGTTTGATAAGTATGTGGCCAACATAGGATTCTCATCTAAGAATTTATCATAGTCCTCTTCGGTTGCTACAATTCTATCCGGATGATAAATATCACCATGCATTTTCAGTAAAGTCACTTCATCCTTAGACGGAGCTACAGATAGTTGACTTTCATTAATAATAGCATTACATGGTCTTTTCAAAAAATCGTATGTACTTTCAAGTAATCTATCAAAGTTTGTCGTGCATACAATATCAAACTGCAATTTACAAAAAGCCTTATGAGTATTACCTGCTTTCACTTCTCCTGTAAGAAGTAAACTTTTCATCTTCTCCACCATGACTGGCCTTGAATAAGCATAGGAATATGCTGATATGGCATCAATTGCATTTGAATACTTATAATTCTCCATTTCTTTTGCAAAAGCCATGCCAAGTTCATCCCAATTCAACATACTTTTTCCGGAAGGAACATCTGCATTTTTTGAAAAACCGGAACCAATAAATGGAACACACCTATCTTGTAGAATACTCTCAAGTAGTGGTTTAGGAAATTGATTCAAATAATGATAATCCATATTCTTAGAGTCTAATATTTTTCTTATCGTGTTCGAACAGATTCTATACGTTCATCCGCAAACTATTTCATTCGAGCCTGCATGTTTTGACAACTATCATCCTCATCCTTCACCATCATATATCCAATGGCACATCCGAGGGTATTATGCTTTACATCTTCCACCTCTGAGAAGTCTTTCATCAAGCAGTGTCGTAAAGTCTTTATATCACTTCCCCAGCATACTCCATCTTCTTCCCCAACACGGTACACAGAATCATCTGAATATCCTTGATGAAAGAATAATGCCTGTAGTAATAGCAGTTCAGTCTGACCTTATCAGGATAAATCACGTTGTCGTTATACTCTACTGCTATTTCTTGCATAGGACGAGTATCACCATCATTCTGCTTCTTAGCCACATACTCAGAAATCATCTCATCTTCCAGACGATATTTCAGCGTTGCCAGCCCAGTAATCCCCGGTCTCAACTTCAGCACATCCCTGTCATCCCCCACGAGTTTATCCGCATAGCCAGGCACATCAGGACGAGGTCCAACAAAACTCATATTCCCAGTCAGTACGTCCCACAGCCCGGGCAACTCATCCAGCTTTGTAATGGCGCAACTTAGCTCCAAGTGGAGTGATGCGGCTGTCTCCAGCAACAGAAACTGTGCTGCCATTGTGCTTCACCGTCATTGTCCAAAACTTATGGCAATTAAACAGTTTCCCGTTAAGACCCACCCTCTTCTGTACAAAGAACGCAGGACCTCCCGGCATCTTCACCTTAACCAGTATAGCCACCATCAGCAGCACCGGCCATAGAAACAACAATCCAATTGCCGCTACTACCCTGTCAAACAAAAATTTCAATATCATAGTTTTCTATATTATTCCAGCAACCCTAATGGACTGAAGTCCAATTCTGGCTTTTCGCCTACAGGCATTTCAGGTATTACAATATTCTCAATACTATGTTCATTCCACAATCTTGGCCGACTAACAATATGATAATGATTATCATTAGTCTCCAATAGATTCGTTCTATCCATCGATACAAACCCTTTTCGCGCCATATCTCTAAAAGACACCACATAAGATGCCCTCCCCTTAGGGTTGTTTGCAAATCGTTGATTCAGGAAAGCTTCATTATCTACAACATCCTCTTCTGCAAAAAGATATGGCGCCACTGCAACATTATGTTGCAATTCCCTTAGTATATCTCTGTCTCTAAAACTCAAAGGCAGGATTCCTCCTGCAGATGCCAGATGCACATATATTCCATTGACAATGCAAAACCAGTCAATGTCGTGTGTAAGCATATAATTCTCGCTGTAGTCCACTACTTAATGGATATTAGGGAATGTACGTTTACAATTATTACAATAAGGTATCTCCTCTTTAGTTCTTGGTCTTCTCGCTATGCTGAAGTACAGTTCGCCAAGGTCATCTTCAGTCAACTGATTCATATAGTTATTGGCTGCATGCTGTTCTGCACAATTCCCAACCAACCGCTGACCTATCGGTGCTATCTCTTCTAACTTCGCCCTCAGCACACCATGCCATTTTCCTCCACTTGGATAATGTGAGAACGAACTACGTTTGGCCATGCATGTATCGTTATGACATACGGCAGCCACTGCAGGATAATCCCAATACCAAGTTCGTTCGTCCTTATTCTCTCTGAGAACTTGTATATGCGCGTGCATTATGTGATCGCAGTAATCACACACCTCTTTATCAGGATTAAATGGTCGCTTCATCACAATCCTCCCCTGCTAAGGTTTCATACTTATACCACTCCTTGCTTACATTACAGTTTTTGCTATCGGGTGCCGGAACTGCTTCTTCTACTTTTACCATCAGAGGCATCGGTACACAATTACCAAAAATCAAGGCTTCGCCAGGTACTGCCTGCTTTATCTTCGAAAGATAGTCTTCAGAAAAATATGGCAATACCGAATAAACATACTTCATATCCACTTCGTTTTGGATTCGATGCACTATATAGTTACCACATTGAGAAAGCACTGTTTGTGACAATTCAGACGGCCTTTGTGACGATATCACAAGGTATAGAGAATACTTTCGTCCCTCTCTCGCTATTTTCTCAAAGATATTCTCTCTCATAATATAGTTGGCATCCTTATGGATATATCTGTGTGCCTCGTCAAGTATCAAATGTATAGGAGCTTCATGACGCGCTTCTCCTGTTCGCTTCTTTCTATAGTCGAATATCATCCTCGAAACAACACTTGTCATCAGCTCAAGGATATCCGTCCCCACCTCACTGGAATCAATGGTTATCAATTGATGCTTAAGCTCTTCTCCATCCGTGACACCAAAAACCTCCTGCAAATACTCTTCAACATTAGCAAACTGCTGGGAGTTCACTTTCATAAAGTCACATTCCTTATTGCTCAAGAAGAAATCAAGTCTACTGATAAGAGTAGAGATAAAATCGCGAATTCTAAGATTCCCTCTTGCCTCCTCTTCAATCAGCACAATCTCAACTGCAGTTTTAAGATAGTTATAGTCGAAATACTCTCCAGGGCGCAGGTTGTGGCTATCCACTTCCAAAGCCTCTTTCTCATCTATTTGAAGAAAGCATTGCTCTTTAGGCCTTGATGATAATTTACATTCATAGCCTTCAATATTTCCCCTATTAGTAATGGGCTCCAAATATACATATTTCTGTTCAACATCCCCCACAAACAATTTCAAAGCATTAACCAAAGAATCGTTATTGTTACCATAGTTAACGACGCACAGGTTATCGCAAATATCTAGGAAATCCAAAAAGTCTTTCCTTATACTATCATCCACTTTGTCACCCAGATTGCTCGCGCATGCTTTATGAAGCGCAGAAATAGCTCCCTTGGCAGCCGTCATCTTTGATGTGTCACTGTCTATCCTTGTAACAATGTTCAACAACACTATGTGCAACTTCCACTTAACATAGTTCACAAACTTCTTTGCGTCCTCATCTGTCTGTGCGTTGAATATTTTGTAGAATTTATAACATAGCTGTAAAACATTATCCCAGAACGGTTTCTGCGTTCGTTCTGATGCCATTAAAAACGACAACCATTCGTCCAGATTCATCAGATAATATGGTAGTTGGAAAACACGATACCCCTTCTCTGCTCTTGTAATATTGGGTTTATAGAACACAGGTTCAATACTCCTTGACAGATTAGCTTCTTTGCCAAAAGCATTTGGATATTCTCCATTGGCATCAAATATGATTGTCTTTGCTCCAAGTGCCTCATTCTGCTCTTTTCGGTAAATCTCGTGTAGAATATGGGCAATGGTATTTGACTTTCCACTTCCGCTATTACCTAGCACTGCCGTATGAATATTAAACAATTTATCAATGCTCAGCGAAATCTCATAGTTAATCAAGCTCTTACTCCTGCCTATATTAATTGCCGTATGCACACCAGGTTCTGCATCTTCAGATTTGTTTCTCAAAATCTTGTCAAGGTCATCATCTGTAACTATCTCCACATCGCTGTATAACTGAGGGAATATACCCACTCCCATCTTGAATCCTTCATTGTCCAGTGTACCCACTGGTTTTATAATCATCTCTCTTGAACTATCCAAATTAAAAGCAGAATACACCTGCCCATCCTTGCCAACCCAATCAATGATAGATGTTACTTCACAGAAAATGTATTCTCCTGTAGAATTGACGGTTTTTAAGTAACTGCCAATATTACCAAAGTAATACACTTTTCCAGCTATATTTACCGTGGAGTTTCGTGTGGAATTGAATAGCCTCACTCGAAACTTATCATACTCCACTGAAATGATCTTTCCTATCTTCATCTTCTGCAGTTTGCTTCTTAAATTCTCTAACAAACTTGTTCATCAGGTCATCTTCCATTCTGAACGCATCGAGGTTAGGTAGAAGTTCGTTAACAATATAATCAAAATGGTTCAGAACATGAGTCTTTGTAACATTACCGTCAGTGTCGGTTTCTTCTATCTTTCCATTGATAGTGAATATCCTATTATCATCAATAAAAAAGATTGGTTTCTCCTTCTTTTCCTTTTCATCTGGTTTCTTTCCAAATATCACGACATTCAGTGTTGAATTAGTCGAGAGAGCTCTATATATAATCTCATTCACATGTCTGTCACTGAAGCTGTACCCAATTACGAAAAGCACAGAATGAGGTTCTAACAGTTTGTGCTGGAACTCTCTGAATAAGTCAACATATGGGCTACCCAAACTTTTATCTTGTTTAGTCGGGGTCGGGTAAATCAGCACAGCGTTCTTTGGATCCTTATTCGGGGGATACACCTCCTCTATTTCGAAATAGTTATTCTCCAGCGTTTCCGTCTCAATCCAGTTTACTGACCCGTGTATCTTGTATAAATAAACCATATCCTCTGCTGGTTCATACTTGTCGATACTGGTGTCCATTCTCTTTGACCAAGTATAATTGAACAAGGCTGGATTAAAAAACTTCCTCAGACCACCACTGAAACCATTAACATAGTGAATATTCAGAGCATCCAATGCCGTTTCGTTAAACAAATCATTATTAGTTGTGAACACTCTTATTCTTGAATTATCCTTACTACGCAATGCCAGCTTCTGGTAGAATGTTTTATAATATTCCAGCACCTTTTTTGCATTTGTTTCTCCAAACTCTATGTTGATGCTCGAAAATATATGACTCTCTATTTTTTCAATCAGTTTCTCATATAGCTCCCTATTAGACTTGATTGTTTTGTTATCTTCATCTTGTTCATCCTTTAAACCACTATAAAACGAACGAGCGGCATACATTACACTCAAACATTCTTCCAAGTTCTGTCCTACTTGTCTTTCTATTGATCGGAATTCTTTTTCTTCTTCAGACTCTTCTTCTGTGAATTTTAAACTTTCGTATAATCCAGCCATTGTGCAGATGGCGCCATTACTGACGCCTGAACCAAACAAGAAGTTCACATTCTTGAGATTAAAGAACTCTCTCAATTTGTTCTTCAGAGAGACCAGCTTCTCTTCATCTTTCAGTTCTTTTCCAAAGAAATCCTTTGTCCCCTGATTAACTATTATGCTGTTCATTACGCTTATTAATGTTGTATTTTAACCATTGACCATTCACCTTGAACCCTTAACCGTCATCACGCCTTCCTCCTCATGTGGCACGAACGGGCCTTCCTTACATTCAAAGAAGACACTTCCAGACTCCAAGCATTCCACATTATGCCAGACATTCTTGGGGATGTCCACCCCATAAAGTCCATCTTCAGGGCAGAGCACTACACTCTCTAGCACTGTACCATCATCATTGTAGGTATTCACCCTAACCCTACCACGAAGAAGCACAAACGACTCGTCTTTCGTCGGATGGCGATGTATTTCAACCTTAGTTCCAGGCTCCACGGCATTCAAAAAGCGATGGCACTTCTCATCCAAAGACTGATGAAAATTATAATTCATCCTTAGCCTTGGAGAATCCTTAGCTTGCGAAGAAACCACATCCAACAATTGCCCATCAATAACTTCCATAACCTTGTTTCCGTAATTCAGCAAGTCCCGTTGCTATCTTATCAATAGCAACATTTCCACCCCACATACGATAGACATATTCCGGCGTCACGCATCCGAAATCCATTGAGCAACTCCGAGCCTCGTCCTCGATGAAAGCTTTCAACCTACACACTACATCTTCCTTCATACATCAGCCTTCCTACATCTTCAGGACATCGCAGTCCTGAATCGGCTCATACCTCCCATCCTTCACACCTTAAACATACTCTTCTAGGCAAAATTACACATGCATCTGAGGATTGTCATCCCCCACAAACATGGACAGACCAATCATTTATTTCTGAAATGACAATACAGTCACCCTCTTTTATTATGCTATCTTCCAGTCCCCAATACAAGAAATGTACGGTATGGTCATCTCTTTCTTCTATGTTATCAGTACCTTTCTTCGTATAAAGCACTATTTCATCTCCCACAGTAACATTTTTTGGATAGAACCAGAATACATGCTTTGGTCTGTTATAAAAACCATTTTCCGTTTTCCTTGTATGATAAACAGCAAAGAACTTCAAATCGCAAGATTCTAAAACCCGAAATCCTATACGTTCATCTTCAATATTTCCTGCATCTCCAAATGACGTGAATTCAATCTTCATCTCTTTACAAATTTAAAAACCAAGCCACATATGACAAACACAAACCCCATAACAAGCAGAACCCATCCATTATTTTCCCAGAATGCTTTAGAGAAACCAACCAATGCAGCCCCACCACTAGTACAGAGAGTATATAAGATATCTGCACCCGTTGACTTCTTCAACTTCTCTTCAAGAATAGCAGCATCTTTGTCGCGAGCATGATACTTTTCCTCCATAAGATGAAGTTTACTAAGTTCTCTTGCCATACGATCATTCTCATTTAGTAGTAATTTCTGTACAGCAGGCGAAGCCATGTCTTCTTCCGACAGAAGCCTCTGAACTTTTGCATAAGGGTCATATGGAATTGACATAGGTACAGATTCCTGCTGTTTTCCTATACCAGAATCCTTGCTAACCTCTGTATTGCTAATTATATCCATAGTAAAAATCTAACTTTGACTAAAATAAGTCATATCCACCGTATTCTCATATCCCCCTCCAAAGAGCCAGCAACTCGACCTCCCCCACTTCACATATCTTTCCCTTGGCTCAGATTAGTGAGCCAATGAATAAAATCCGCGAAGTGAATAGTTGTCAAATTACCACCTCTACACAAGGACTATGGCCCGTAGGGATATTGGAATATCTAACCTTTCTGTTGCAAAGATACGATTAAACGAGTAAAATACAAAATAAATACCAATTTATTTTCGAGTAAAAGTATCTTCGACAAGCCATTCCTGTGAAACAGGGACCTGTCGCGATGTTCGATTAACCGTTAACAAACACAAATTACGTTAAAGAATATTGAACAAAATGATTCATATATGAGTCATCGATGAACAACCATAAATTTTACCAATTCAAAAATTAATAGTAATTTTGCACCCGAAAACAAGAGCAAAAATAAGCTCATAATTAATTATTTATCACCATGTATAGAAACAAGACAAAAGAAATTGAGAAAGGCTATCAGAAAGCCGCTGTATCATTCATTTTTCAGCAAGTGAAAAAGACTGAAGGATTAACTAAATTTTTAGACATCGGAGGTGGTATCAATGGCAAATGGACGAATCCAGACAAAGCTTATGATATATACCTTAGTAAATTCATGACAATTGTCGC
>Ga0326512_10000660_pt1 | contig 29343 bp, 19 predicted proteins | sample 1_2617_0518_D_FD_203652 | JGI IMG/M metagenome (GOLD analysis project Ga0326512, IMG submission 203652) | Bovine rumen microbial communities from UC Davis, California, United States - 1_2617_0518 | ecosystem: Host-associated > Mammals > Digestive system > Stomach > Rumen | place: USA...
CACGAAAGCCACTGGGCATCCGTGGGGTTCTGCGCATTCGCGGCGCCAAGGAGATCCTGATGATGTTCTTCTGCTATTGCGCCGCCGAACAGACCGCCATGCTCTGGGCCAGCAGCTACATGGTGCTCGGTAACGGCATTGACAAGACCACGGCGGCCATGTGGGCCAGTTTCTTCGGCATCGGCATTACCGCAGGGCGTGTGCTCAGCGGCTTTTTGACCATGCGCTTCGGTGATCCGATCATGATTCGTATCGGCCAGAGCGTCATGTTCCTCGGTCTGATCGTACTGTTCGTCCCGCTTCCCGCACATGCCGGCACCATCGCCGGGCTTATGCTGGTAGGGCTCGGCTGCGCGCCCATCTACCCGTGCGTCATCCACTCCACGCCGGACTATTTCGGCGAGGACAAGTCGCAGGCCATTGTAGGCATGCAGATGGCGTTCGCCTACACTGGTTCCATGCTGATGCCGCCGCTGTTCGGCCTGCTGGCGCAGAACATCAGCGTCGCATTGTTCCCGTGGTTCCTGCTGGCCTGCCTGGCGGTCATGGTGATCATGCATGAGTCGTTGCGTCGCAAGTGCGGCAGCGCGTTAAGCGCCTGACGATTCCCGTCGTTTAGCGGCGTTGTACTGTATGACATGCCCACGGTGAAACCGTGGGCATCGTTGTATGCGTAACGGTTCCGGCGATATCTGAACGTAATGCCATAATCGAACATATGTACGAATGTCTGAATCTGTTTTCGGAGCCCGTCGCAGCATGGTTCGCCGATGCGTTCGGCACACCCACCGAAGCGCAGAATCAGGCATGGCCGGTCATCGGTTCGGGGCAGAACACGCTTGTCGTCGCGCCTACCGGTTCTGGAAAGACCCTGTGCGCGTTCCTGTCGGCGATCGACCAGTTGATGGCGGCCAAGGCAGTGCGGTCGTCCGAAAGGAATCCCGATGGGGGCAAAGCCGGGAGAGCCGGCGCAAGTGTTCACGGCGTCACCGTGCTGTACATTTCGCCGTTGAAGGCATTGGGCGTGGATGTTGCGAAGAATCTTGAGGCACCGCTTGACGGCATTCGGCAACGATACGCCAAATTGCATGGCGAGGTGCCGGAGATCGCCGTGGCCACCAGAAGTGGCGACACCACGCCGCAGGAACGCCGCAGAATCGTCAATCATCCGCCGGATATTCTTGTGACCACTCCGGAATCGTTGTTCCTGCTGCTTACCTCCAAAGCGCGGCGAATCCTATCCACCGTCACCACCGTGATCGTGGACGAGGTACATGCCCTGGCCGGCACCAAGCGCGGTGCGCATCTTGCTGTGAGCCTGGAACGCTTGGACAGGCTGACCGAACGCCCGGCGCAACGCATAGGATTGTCCGCCACAGTCAATCCTGTTGGCGAAGCGGCGCGTTTTCTTGGCGGTGAGCGTCCCGTGCACGTCGTCGACCCTGGTGTGCGGCCGAATATGGAGCTGAAAGTCGTTGAGCCGCTAACGAACATGCTCGACACCAGTGCTACGGGAGGTTCGGTATGGGCGGCCATCGAGCGTAGCGCGCTGGACGAGGTGCTTGAGCACACCACCACACTGGTGTTCGTGAATTCCCGTGGTCTTGCGGAAAAACTCACCGCACGGCTTAACGACCTGTATGCGGAGCTGCGGGCCTCGCGGCATCGCGAACCGGATTCGCCCGAAGGCCGTGAAGGATTCGCCAGGCATTACGATTCCGTCGTCGGCTCGACCACCATGCTCGTGGGAGCACATGAGGGCGGCGACGTCATTGCCATGGCCCACCACGGTTCCGTTTCCAAAGACAGGCGCAAGCAGATCGAAGAGGATTTGAAGCAGGGGCGTCTGCGTTGTGTTGTCGCCACGTCCAGCCTGGAGCTAGGCATCGATATGGGTTCGGTCGATCTGGTGATCCAGATCGCGCCGCCGTTGTCGGTTTCGTCCGGCCTGCAGCGGGTGGGGCGTGCCGATCATAAGGTCGGCGGGGTATCGCACGCCCTGTTCTACCCGGTCACCCGCAGGCAGATCATCGGCGTCGCGGCCAGCATCGAAAGCATGACGGCGGGCGATCTTGAGCCGCTGCACATTCCCAGCAACCCGCTGGATGTGCTGGCCCAGCAAACCGTGGCGGCCGCCGCGATGGACGATTTCGACCCGGACGAATGGTATGCGCAAGTGCGCAAGGCCGCGCCCTTCCGTGACCTGGACAGAGACATGTTCGACTCGGTGATGGGCATGATGACCGGCGCGTACAACAGCGAGGAGTTCTCCGCATTCCGCCCGCCGCTGCAGTACAACGAGGAAGCCGGTCTCATCTCAGCTCGGCCAGGGGCGCAGCGTCTTGCGGTGACCAGCGGCGGCACCATTCCCGACCGCGGCATGTACACGGTGGTGCTTCCCGAAGGCGAGTCCGGTACGGGTCCGCGCAAAGTGGGCGAATTGGACGAGGAGATGGTGTACGAGTCGCGCGTCGGCGACGTGATCACCTTGGGCACCTCATCCTGGCAGATTCAGGAGATCACACGTGACCGTGTGGTGGTCGTCCCCGCACCCGGCCGCGCCGCGCGCCTGCCGTTCTGGCATGGGGAAGGCGACGGTCGTGACTACGGTTTCGGCCTTGCTCAGGGCAGATTCCTCACTAGTCTGGCGCAGGGGTTGCGCAATCATACTGGTGGGACTGCCGGGTGCCATGAACGTGGCGACGGTCCGGATTTCGCCGTCGACATCGTTGAGCGCCTGCGCCATGACGGGCTCGACGATAACGCCATCGGGAATATGGCGGCCATCATCGCCGACCAGGTACACGCCACGGGGACTGTTCCCGGCGACAAGCATGTGGTTGTCGAACGATGCAAGGACGAAAGCGAGGATTGGCGGATCATCATCCATGCGCCATACGGCAAAAGGGTGCATGCGCCATGGGCCATGGCCATTGCCGCGCGAATTCGGCAGAGACACGGTTTCGACTGCCAGGCGTATGCCACCGACGACGGTATCGTCATGCGGATGCCGGACGGGTACGGTGCACTGCCGATGCGCCAGTTGCTGCTTTTCGACGTGGACGAGCTGCAGCACATTATCGAGACCCAGATCGGCGAGACAGTTCTGTATATGGCGCGATTCCGCGAATGCGCGGCACGGTCGCTGTTCCTGCCCAGAACAAGCCCCGGCAGGCGCGTGCCGTTATGGCAGCAGCGGCTGCGGGCGGCTCAGCTGCTCAACGCGGCGCGAACCCAAAGGAATTTTCCGCTGCTGCTGGAAACCGCACGCGAATGTCTGCAGGACGTCTACGATCTGCCGGCGTTGCGCAAGGTCATGGACGGACTGAATACCGGCGCGATAGCCATAAGCGAAACGGTTACGCAAGTCCCGTCGCCGTTCGCGGAAGACCTGTTGTTCGGGTTCGTCGGTTCCGTCATGTATCAGTACGATGTTCCGCAGGCGGAACGCAGCAGCCGGCTGCTGTCCATGGATCCGGAGGTATTGGAACGGCTGCTTGGCGATGCGAATATGCCGTCGCTGCTCGACGGCGAGGTGATCGCGCAGGTGGAGGGGGAACTTGCCGGCAGAACGTTCTGGAACGATCTGCCGGAAGACGACGTACCTGGAAGGGTGGCGCGCTACGCCAAAACACATGGTCCGTTCACCGCCGACCGCATGATTGCGGATCTGGGGCTTGACGCGGAGCAAGGTGTGAGGATGCTTAACGATATGTACGCCGAGGGGGAAGTGCTGCGAGGCCATTTCACCCAAGCCGAGCACGGCGAGGAAGACGAATCCGATACTGGGCGAGCGGGGCAGGCGTATCAATGGCTGCATCGCGAAGTGTTCCGCCGTATTCGTACGTTGTCACTGGCTAAGGCTCGTAAGGCCGTCAAACCGGTCGGGCAACGCGAATACCAGTCGTTTCTGCTTGCCCGGCAAGGTGTGGGGTCGGTCGGCGGCGAACATCACTACGGCGCAGAGGGGCTCATGCGCGTGATCGAACAGCTGGAAGGCGTGTATCTGAATGCGTCGGTCTGGGAATCCGCGGTTTTCCCTGCACGGGTGAACGGGTATCAGCCGCAGTTGCTTGACGAATTGCTGGCCAGCGGCGATGTTGTGTGGGTGGGCGGCAAATCCGGTGCCGGCGACGCCCTGGAGACCGGACGAATCGCGTTCTACCCGCAGGATTCGCCGCTGCTGGCAGGGCTAACGGACGGTAGCCTGACTGTGCATGCGGATGCCAGGAAGAATACGCCTGAGGCCACCGAATCCTTCGACTCCACCAATGAAGCGGATGTATCCGAAAACGAGCCTCGCACCGTGATACAGGCGATTCGCATGGTGCTTGGCGGTGGAGGCGCATTCCACGCGCGACAGCTGGCCGCCGCCGTCAAAGCGCTCTGGCAGCGCCATGCTCCAGAAGAGGTGGACGGCATCACTGGTGAATTGCTGCCTCCCGTATGGGATGAGCATCGCTTCGAACAAGCATTATGGCTTCTGGTATGGCAGGGTGAGGTTACGAACAGCTCATTCGCGCCGGTACGGGCTCTGATACAAGGGGCACGACTATCCTCGGCGGCTTCCCCGCGAAGGCGGGCGCGCACACTGGCACACACGCGGGCGCACGGTTCGACCCCGGCATGCATGACCGGCCTGTGGTCGCTGATCGGAACGCCACACAATGCATACGGTGACGAAAACGCCGCCCATGGTCCGGACGGTCCTGAACGCCACGCCATCGCACTGGTCGAATCATTGCTGGACAGGTATGGCGTTGTAGCGGCGCCACTGCTTGAAGTCCAACCCGTTGCCGGAGGCTTCTCCGCAATATACCCGGTGCTGAAGCGTATGGAAGAGCACGGAACGGTAGCGCGCGGCATGTTCGTCGAAGGATTCGGCGCCGCACAATTCGCCGATACGGGCACTGTGGATGCCTTGCGCTCCCACGCATGGGACGACGGTTCATGTGTGGCGCTGGACGCGACCGACCCGGCCAATCTATCGGGCGCGGCGATCGCATGGCCGCAATCGAATCAGCCAGAAGACCGTGGCAAAACGGATGGGATGGCGCCGTCGCGTTCCGGGCCTGGTCATGCCGTCAAGCCTGCGCGCCGTGCAGGATGCATCACGGTATTGGCACACGGGTCGCCGGTACTGTTCGCCATGCCGCGCTCGCATCGCATCCAGACCTTCACCGAAGACGAGGCATTGCTGAGGCGTGCCTGCAGCGAACTGGGCAACATGCTGCGCAGGCAGCCGAGCGGGAGCATAACCTTCCACGAGATGAACGGCATGCCACTGACCCGACGGAACGATTTTGTCCGGTTACTCCACATAGGCGGGTTCACCCCCTGTCCGCAAGGCATGCGGCTGTATGGCTGAGCGGACGGCAACCATGGCATGGTATACAGACGAAAAACGAAGGAAACGAATGATACGGGTACTGCATACGTCCGATTGGCATATCGGTCGACGGTTCAAAGGCGTCGACCTGCTTGAATACCAGCGCAAGGCGCTGCAATGGCTGGCGAATCTCATCGACAGCGAGCATGTGGACGTGCTATGCGTGGCGGGCGACGTCTACGACTCGCCACGTCCTTCAACCGAAGCGGTGCGCCTGTTCAACGATATATTCGCCATGCTTGGTCGAATGGAGGTCAACGGTCACCCGTTGGAGATCATCTTCACGCCAGGCAATCACGATTCGGCGGATCGTCTGGGCACTGGTGCCGCGCTGATGCGGCCGAACGTGCATATGCGCTGCGATATCGAGACTATTGACGAGCCTGTGCTGATCGGCATAGGCGGCGAACAACTGGCTGTGTATGCGCTGCCATATCTCGATCCCGACCTGTCGCGGCCGGTGCTGCAGAGCATGCTTGATGAGCGCGGCGGCGCATTGGGCGCGTATGGGGAGCAGGAACGCGACGAAGACGGGCATGCTCGCATCGCCCGGTCGCACGAGGGCGTGATGAAGGCGGCTCTGCAACTGATTGTCAACGATCTGGCCGAACGCCGTCGCAAGAGGCCTGCGCTGGCCGCGATACTCATGGCGCATGCCTTCGTTTCCGGTGCCCAATCTTGCGATTCGGAACGCAATATCAGCGTGGGCGGTGTGGACAGCGTTCCCGCGGCATTGTTCTCGAACAGCGGGCTCGACTATCTTGCCCTGGGGCATTTGCACAGGCCACAGAGCGTCACCATCGCCCAATCCGATTCCGATGAATCGATATTCCACCAGTCACGCACCCCTCAGGCACGCTACAGCGGTTCGCTGCTGGCCTATTCGTTTTCCGAAAGCCGTACGCCGCCGGTCGAAGGAAACGGTAAAAGCGTGGTGTTGCTTGATATGGATGCCGCCAGCGTGCCGAAAACGGGAGGCAATGCGCTTGGCGATGTTCGTGTTGTTGACGTGGCATCCGGCGAACCGGCATTCGCCCAAATCGAAGGCGATCTGGACAAAGTGCTCGGCCCGTTGGCCGATGCGTACGGCGACGACTGGGTGTCCATCACCGTTCATCTGCAGGAATACCCACACGGGCTCTACCAGAAAATAGATGCGAGATACGCGCATGCGCTGGAGAAGAACCCCGTATACGACAGACGATCGTCGGCTCCCGCTCATGCGATGGCCGACATGCGCTCGGCGGTCGACGAGATGGATGTGCTGGCCGGTTTCGTGCGTTATTCACTGGGGCGTGAGGTTCGTGACGATGAGCGTGAGGTGCTGAGAACAGCCGTGGAGGCGGTGCGTTCCAACGGTGCCGAACATGCCGGATCGGCAGGGAAGAGCAAGGATGCCAACGTCAAGCATGCGGATAAGGAGAACGGTCGATGAAGCTGATCGGATTGAAATTTCAGGGCGTAGGGCCGTATAAGGGCGAATTCTCGATCGATTTCGCGGCGTTGACGCGATCGCACATGTTCCTGATCGACGGCGAGACGGGCGCCGGCAAGACCACGATTCTCGACTGCATCACCTTTGCGTTGTATGGCAACATCTCCGGCAACACCGAGGGACGCAACGGTGCCGGAGACAAACAGCGGTTGCGTTCCCGTTTCCTTGATGGCACAGCGGAGAAGACATATGTGGATCTGATCTTCGAGGAGGGCGGCCACTACTACAAGGTGTATCGTTCCCCGGAATACCCGCGTGCGAAGGCTCGTAGTGAAGGTTTCACCAGCGAAAAGTCCAAGGCGAACATGATGCGAATCGCCGGTGACTATGAGGCGGAGTTTCGCTTGCTGATAGACGAAGTGCCACAAAACGCCGAAAACGGTCGGGAAGCGGAACGATACTATGCGTTCTTCGACATGCCGGCGCGTGCCGAGGCCATCACCTCCAAGGTGAGCGAAGTGTCCGTCGAGGTGACGGGGTTGTTGGGATTGAACCGTAGCCAGTTCTCTAAAACCATCATGCTTGCGCAAGGCCAGTTCGCCGAGTTTCTGCGGATGAGACCGGAACAGCGGACCGAACTGGTCAAGGATCTGTTCTGCGCGCAGGAATATGAGGACATTCAAAACCAGCTGAACGTCATGCGGCAGCAGTACGGCAGGCGTGTCGACGAACAGCGGCATGACCTTGCCGCCGCGATCCGCGACAATCAGGCGAATGCTGGGCGTATCTGTGAGGCGTTGAACGCGTATCGTGACATCGATGGCGCTTCGAGCGACCTTACGGCGGCTTCGGATGCCGCGCAACCGGAGGCCATGCCGTTCGGCGATGATGCCCGGTGGGGTTTGAACGAGGCCGGCGACATCGATGAGCCAGCCTACAGCGCCGATCAGATTGTGGCACGACTCGATGGCACGCTGGAATCCGTGCGAAGCGACGCGCAGACGTTGGTCACAAAGGCCGAAACGCAGTTTGTCGAAGCGGACAGTGCATGGCGGGAATCCCAACGGCGAAACGATACCGCCAACGCGGTGCGCAAGGCGCAAGGGGATCTGCGGTCCGCGCAGGTACGGATGGAAGAGCTGAACGCTCTTGAACAGGAGAACAAGCGTGATGAGCAACGTGTGGAGCAGGCCATGCAGGCAAACCCCATCATGGATCTCGCCCGGGATCGCAAACGGCAGGACGAGCTGATCGCAAGCAATGTGCGGGATCGCGAACGGCTGCAGTCGGAACTGGACCAATACGAGAGCCTTGACAGCCTCAATCGCGATCATGCCCAGGCGTTGCAGGCCGCCGGCGTCGCTCAGGCGGCCGAACGTGAGATGGAAATCGCGCAAACCCATGGCAAACTGGTCGGCCAGATGCAGCAGGCGCAGCATGCGCTGCAGAAGGCGGAAACAGCCTGGCGACAATGCCAAGGCAAGCTGGAACACGCACAGCGGGCAATCGGCCAATTCCCCGAGGAAAGCCGGCTCGAACAGCAACTGGACGAGATCGCCACCAGGCTTGGGACACAAGGGCAGCTTACCGAAACCGTCAATCGCGCACGTGAACTATTGGAGCATGCGCAACGCCACGAGACGCTGCTGCCAGAACGAGACAGGGCCGAAGCCACGGTCAAGGCATTGGAACGTTCCCACGAGGATGCCGTTGCGGCGTATGAGCGGGCGCAGCGGCAACTGTATGCCGCAGGCGCCGCCCGGTACGTTCAGGAGCTGCATGACGGCGAGCCATGCCCGGTGTGCGGCAGCAGAGAGCATCCGCATCCCGCGCGGCAGCCCGAACAGACTCCCACCAAAGCCGGCATCGACGCGTTGAAGGTGCAGGCGGAACGACGTGCGGGCGAACTGGGCGAAGCACGCATTGCATTAGCCGAACTCAGGCAGAACATCGAAGCGGAGCATGAAGCCAGCGGTGGATGCGACGTTTTGGAAGCCGAAAATCGGCTCGCCGAAGCGAAGCGCGCATTGCAGAAGCTCGAACCGTTACGTGATGAATACGGGAAGCTCAAACGCAGCAGGGAACAACGTCGTGCGTTCAAGAACGAATTGGACCGGGCCAAGCAGGATTGCGTGGCGGTGCAGGCGCAACGCGCAGCGGCCCGACAGGCGTTGGAGCAGGCCGCCGAAAGAGCGGAGGGCATTACAGCGCAAAGCGTGGAACAGGAACGCGAGCGGGCCGAGCGGCGCCTTGCCGAAGCACGGCGCCAGGAGCGGCGTGCGCAGCAGATCGAGCAGAAGCTCAAGGAACGCAATGCCATCGAAACGCGCATCACCGAACTTACGGCGCATAACGAGACGCTGAACCAGCAACGCGGCACCATCGCGCGCGCATTGCGGGAAAAGCTCGCATCGAGCGCATTCACGGACCTTGACGCAGCATGCCATGCCGCACTTGACGAACGAAGCATACAACAGCTCAAACAGCGCATCGACTCCTATAAACGGAATCATGCCGCGGCGCAGGGCGAACTGGAACGTGCCGACGACGAGCTGACACGGCAACGGCATGCCTGGAAGGCCATCGGCGGCCAATACAGCATCGAGCGCACTGCCGAAGCGTTGGAAGCGTCCAGACTGCGGCGTGACGAGGCCATGCGCTTGCAGAGCACCGCGTCAGCGCTTGACGCCGAACGTCGGCGCTATGCGAGCCAGTTGCGCGTTATGGCGTCCGACTGGCGGCAGGCCATGGTCTCCTATGCGCCGATCCGTACCATGGCCCTGCTTGCCATGGGGGATAGGAATTCGCCTGCGGCGCACAAGGTGTCGCTCATCACCTATGCCGTCACCGAACGTTTCCGCGACGTGCTCGACCGTGCCAACGAGCTGCTCAAAGACATCCGTGGAGGAATCTACGAGTTGCGTCTTGGCGATCATGAAGGGCGGGCCGGAGGCAAAACGGGTCTGCCCATCGAGGTGCTCGACAGGCGTACCGACATCGCCACCGAGCCCAGCACGTTGTCCGGCGGCGAAACCTTCTTCGTCTCGTTGGCATTGGCGTTGGCGCTTGCCGATGTCATCCAAGCCGAGAACGGCGGGGTCTCGATGGATACGCTGTTCATCGATGAGGGGTTCGGCACGTTGTCCGATGAGTTCCTGGACGATGTGATGGATGTGCTGCGAGGCATCGCCCGCGGTCGTGACATCGGCATCATCTCCCATGTGGGGCGCTTGAAAGGGCAGATTGCGGAACGGATCACGGTGGAACGCGTGAGCGAGAACGCCGAAAGCCGTCTTTCGGTGACGATCTGACGGATATCGTCGGTCGGTAAGGCTCGAAACGTGTTGTGCCATGGTCTCGCGGATTGTTGGTTCATTCATCAAAATAAGTGACGAGCCGTTGCGATAGCAGTGTTTTGAGCCTTATGCCAACACGATTTTCGTGTGTACTGATGTGAGAAAAATGGCGTTTGGGCGGGTAGGCTACTATGCTGAAGCGCATGCTTGAAGAGAGTGAAGAGCGCGAACAGATGCCCGAGGCCATTCGGGAACGATTACGTTCACTGGAAGGCGCACGAGGCTCCATCGTTGTCGTCGGCTCCATGAACGCTGATTACACGGTTGCGGCGAAGCACTTGCCGGCACCGGGTGAGACGGTCAGCGGCGGCAGCCTCAAGATCCTGCCTGGCGGCAAGGGCTCCAATCAGGCGTCCGCGGCGGCGCGTCTCGGCGCACAGGTGTGCATGCTGGGTGCCGTGGGCGAAGACGATAACGCGAACTTCCTGCTGCGTAAGTTGGATGAGGCCGGTGTCGACACCGCCGAGATCCTGCATGAGGAAGGTGTGAGCGGTACCACCATCATCACCGTGGATCCGGAAGGCAAGAACACCATCGTGTATTCGCCGGGTTCGAACGCGAAGGTCAGTGCGGGGTACGTGCAGTCGCATCAGGACGTGATCTCCGAGGCCAAGGTGCTGGGCCTGTGCCTGGAAAGCCCTTTGGCCACGGTCATCGCGGCGGCGCAGACCGGTCATGAGGCCGGTGTCACGGTGCTGCTCAACGATTCGCCGTTCATCGACGAATTGCCCCATGAGCTTATCGAAGCAGTGGATATTCTGCTGGTCAGCCAGCATGAGGTGGCCCAGTTGCTGGGCATGCCGGATGAAGACGTCTCCACCATCGACTGGTTCGACGCGGTGTCCCGTTTCGAGGATTACGGTTTCGACCGCGTGGTGGTCACGCTCGGCGCATCCGGTTCGATTGTGATTGAGAACGGCAACTGGCATCGTGTGTCTGCGGTGCAGGTCAAGTCCGTGGATGCCACCGGCTGCATTGATTCCTTCATGGGAACCGTGCTCGCCGGATTGGCGGCTGGCTATACGCTGCTGCAGTCCGCGCAGATGGGTTCCTATGTCTCCGCATATGCGGCCACCAAGCTGGGCGCGCAGTCCGCGTACGGCTCCGCGACCGAAGTGATCAACTACTTCAGCGACGGCGAGTAGCCGATTCGTCCCCATACAGACAAGCGGGGTCTCCCATCGGAAGGTGGAAGACCCCGCTTGTCGTTCAGGCACGCAGACGACGTGCGACTACCCGGCGAAGGAGATGGGGGAGTCCAGCTCGGTTCCCGAGCCGTCGCGGCGCATGTCCGGTTCAGGAAGCTCCACCGGCGAACCTGTCTCGGTGGAGGCATGCACCGGGTAATCGCCCACCCAGGCGAAGATCAGCGTGTTCTGCCCTTTGAGGAATCGCTGCGAGCGTACACCGCCGGTGGCACGTCCCTTGGTCGGGTACATTTCGAACGGGGTCACCTTGGCTGCGCCGTTTTCGGTTCCCGGCAGCGCGTCGGAATCGCCGGCCACGGTAAGCACCACGGCGCCGGACGCCGAAGTCAGTCCGTTATCGCCTTCCTCATAGGTCCAGGCGACCTTGTCGGCTGCGACTACATTGAATGTGGCAACCTTGCAGCCTTCCGCAAGCTTGATGCCCGCCATGCCTCCGGCCGTGCGGCCCTGCGGGCGTACATTCTTCGCCTCGAAGGTCAGTAGCGAGGAATCCGTGGAGATGAACACCAGTCGATCCTCGTCGCGGGCGATTGCGGCGAATACGATCTCATCGCCGTCCTTCAGGTCGATTACCGACCAGGAATCCATGGTGGTCGGGGCTTCGCGGTTCCAGCGTTTCACCACGCCCGCGCGCGTGCCGATGGCCAATGGCGGCAATGCCTGCGGCTCGGTCGTGTCGCTATCCGTCGCGTCATCGGAATGCTTTTTCGAAACGGGCTCCATGGCGATTGCGGTGACGACATGCTCGCCGCGGATCGGGTCGGTGCTTTCCGTCTGCCCGATCAGCTCATCCGCCTTCACCCCGCTGCTCAGACTGAGTGTGTTCGTAGCGGGTACGACCGGCAGATCGGCCACCTGCGCGAGCACCAGCCGTCCGGCCGATGTGATCAGCGCATAGGTGGCGCGTGTGGTGGTGCGGAAGATGGAGACGATCTGGTCGTCGGTGGCACGTTCACCGGAAACGGAACGTGACCGGAACATGCTCAGTGCTTCCGGCGTGGCCCGTGCGATCAGTCCGGTGGCGCTCATCATCACCGTGCAGGGCTCGTCTTCGATTTCCAAAGCCATGCTTTGCTCGCCGGCCTTCTTCGCCGCCGCCACATCCGCAGCGGCGGATGACACCGTGTTGGCGGATTTGACGGCTTCGAGCGCCGAAGCGGAGACGCCGGTCATGCCTTCGGCCACAACCGGGGCGAGGTTGCCTTCGGCGTCGGTGTCCAGCAGCACGGTGCGGCGCGGCGTTCCGTATTCGGCCACGGCCCCGTCCATCTCATCGACCACGACCCGGTCGAGCGCCTTGTCGGACGCCAGGATGCGCTCGAGTTCCTCGATGCGTTTGTGCAGATCATCGCGTTCGGATTCCAGTTCGATGCGGCTCATCTTGGTCAGTCTGCGCAGACGCAGGTCGAGAATATACTGCGCCTGGATGTCGTCCAGGTCGAATACGGCCATCAACCGTGTTTTGGCGGCATCCGCGTTTTCGGAGGAGCGGATGACCTGGATCACCTCATCGATGTCGATCAGCGCCAGCAACAGCCCCTCGACCAGATGCAGTCGCTCCAGTGCCTTCGTCCGGCGGAATTCGCTGCGACGCCTGATCACTACACGTCGGTGGTCGATCCACACCTGGAGCATCTCCTTAAGCCCCATGGTGTGCGGGCGCCCATTGACCAACGCCACGTTGTTCATGGCGAAATTATCCTGCAACGGGGTGTGCTTGAGCAGCTGCACGAGCACGGCGTGCGGGTCGAAACCGGTTTTCAGCTCGATCACCAAACGGGTGCCGTTATGGCGGTCGCTCAGGTCGATCGCGCCGGAAATGCCTTCGAGCTTATGATTCTTCACGCCTTCGGAGATGCGTTCGAGCACCTTCTCCGGACCCACCATGTAGGGCAGTTCGGTCACCACGATGGCTTGTTTGCGTGCGGTCACATGTTCGATATGCGTGGTGGCGCGAGTGGAAAGCGTGCCGCGTCCGGAAGCGTATGCCTCGCGGATGCCGTCGCGTCCGATGATCATGCCGCCGGTCGGCCAATCCGGGCCGGGCACGTAGCGCATCAGCTCCTCAAGCGTGGCGTCCGGGTGCACCATCAGATACTTCGCGGCGTTCACGACCTCGCCGAGATTATGCGTGGCGAGGTTCGTGGCCATGCCCACGGCGATGCCGGAGCCGCCGTTGACCAGCAGGTTCGGGATGGCGGCTGGAAGTACGGTGGGTTCTTTGAGCTTGTTGTCGTAGTTTGGTGTGAAGTCGACGGTGTCCTCGTCGATATCGGCGTTCATGCCGAGCGCCGCGGGAGCGAGTCGGGCTTCGGTGTAACGGGATGCCGCCGGGCCGTCGTCCAGCGAGCCGAAATTGCCGTGACCGTCCACGAGCGGCAGTCTCATGGCGAACGGCTGTGCCAGTCGGACCATGGCTTCGTAGATGGCTGAATCGCCGTGCGGGTGGAGCTTGCCCATCACTTCTCCCACTACGCGCGCCGACTTCATGTACGGACGGTCCGGGTTCAGGTTCATCTGGCCCATCTGGTAGACGATGCGCCGCTGTACGGGCTTCATGCCATCGCGGGCATCGGGGAGTGCACGAGCGTAGATCACGGAGTACGCGTATTCGAGGAATGATTTGCTCATCTCCTCATTCAACGGCGTCTCGACGATGTTCTCTTTCACTGTGCGCGGATCGTATGCCGGCGCGGCTGCCTTACGATGTGATGCCATGGGACTCCTTGGAATTTGCAAACTCGCTCCATTTTAGCGTCTTCACCGCCGCCGCGGTTTGCCGCCTGTATATCGTCCGCATATCGTTCGATGACGCCGGATATCATTCGACAGAACGATGGATACCGTTGTCATGCGGCATACAATCGAAAAACGTGATGCCGCGGGATGATGCTGCGGATTTCGTGCCAAGCCGCGGGGCGTTGTTTCGTACGTAGTTGGTTACGGTGTATATGGCCATCACGAAAGGAAAGAGAAGCAATGCTCAATCAGCCTTGGCTGAAACCTGTCATGGAATGCTCGCTGGTAAGCGGGGCATTGCCATGGACGTTCTGGATACTCACCATAGCCGGGATGATCGCGGTGCTGGCGTTCCTCATCAGGGGAGGGAATCGTAGGCAGGTGATCGTCACGCTGATCGCCACGGTGGTGAGTGGCGGCTTGGGATATCTGCTGACTTGGCTGTGCTCCGACGTGTTCGTGGTGTTCGGCGTCGAAATGGGAGCCAAGGTGATTCGCGCCGTGGCGATCGGTTTCGCGGCGCTGGCGCTGCTCATCTGCGGTGTGGTGTTCCTACGCAAGTGGAAGCGCGTCGTGGCATCCGTGGCCGTCGTCGTGGCGCTGTTCGCCACCTGCATCCATGTGGATGCGATCTACGAGGAGTTCCCGACCGTCGGCAGCCTGTTCGGTTACACGGGGTATTCGAAACTGTCCGCATCCAAATTGCATAAGAGCACGATGAGTGTCAAGGAGTGGAAGAAACTCGCCGCCGAAGGCAAGAAGCCAACGACCCCGAAGGAAGGACGCATCTACAACATATCCATTCCCGCCACGGAATCCGGGTTCAAGGTCCGCGACGCCATGGTCTACCTGCCGCCTGCCGCATTGAGCGCCAATCCACCCAAACTGCCGGTCATGGAACTCATGGCCGGGCAGCCGGGCAGTCCGGGGCGTTTCTTCCAAGCCAGCCATATCAAGAGCATGCTCGACGAATACGCGTCCAAGCATGACGGGCTGGCGCCGATCGTGATCTCCCCGGACCAGAACGGGTCGAACTCCAATAACAGCCTGTGCGCCGACACATCGCAGGGCAAGGCGGAAACCTATCTCACCCGGGACGTGGTCGACTGGGTGAAGGAGAACCTGCCCGTGTCCAATCAACGGTGGACCATCGGCGGCTTCTCACAGGGCGGGACCTGCGCCACGCAGCTGGGGCCGAGGCATCCGAAGCAATACTCGTTGATCATGGCGGTCGGCGGCGAACTGCAACCGACCAGCGGCAGCGTCGAGCACATGGTCTCCGAGTATTTCAACGGGAACCAGAGCGCCTATGACAGTCAGATCCCGGCCAACGCCATCAAGGAGCATGCGCCCAGCGATCAGGTCATGATCCTCGGATCAGGCGCCCTTGACCACCAGTCGCTTACCAATCTGGAAACCAACGCGCAGGCCGGTATCCAGGCGGGCATGACGGTCGTCAAGATCAAGGTGCCCGACACCGCCCATGACTGGCATGCGGTGCAGGCGGTGCTCAAGCCGACCATCGACCGGTTCGCCGACATGAGCGGACTGGGAAAAATGACGAAAACCTTTAATGAATATGAATCAGTGGAGGTATTGCCGTGAGCGGTGAAACCAAGGAAGAAAAGAAACCAAGGCCCGCAACGCCTTGGACCATGCTGTGGGATGACGCCAAGCGATGGAACAAGAACCATAATTTCGCCACCATCACGACGGCGGCGTTCGTGGCGATCAACATCGTCCTGTGGATCATTCTGGCGTGTTTCGGCCATAGGCTGCCGTTGCGTTACCTCAACACCACCATCGCCGACTTCAACATCGGCAAGTTGCTGGTTTCGCTGGTACTGACCCGCGGCGTGCTGCAAATGCTCGGCGGCGCGTTGCTGATCATCTTCGTGCTGACCGTCGCCGAATCACGCATGGGTGTTATGCGCACCATCGTGGTGTCGCTGGTGAGTGCCCTCGGTGGTCTGGTCGTCGGCATCGGCCTGTGCTACGGCATCGGCCTGGCCTATCAGGATGTTGGATTCATCACCCGACAGCAGTTCACGCTCAGCCCGGTGGTGCTGGTCATCGGCGCGCTCATGGCGGCCAGCGCCTACAGTGATACCCTGATGCGCCGTCGTATCAGACTGCTTGGTTACATCGCCATCCTCGTGGTGTTGCTGTATGGCGGCAATCCCGGTGACTATTGTGTGCTCGCCGCCGCCCTGATCGGTCAGATCATCGGTCGCGTGTGCGCCGGAGCGCCCAAGCGCAGGTCGTTCCTAGCCAAGGGTGGAACCGAGGCATCCAAGGGTATGCATCCGTGGCAGTTCAGTTCCGTGTTGGAAAGCCGTCGAATCTTCGGTGCGATCTCGGCCATCATGGCCTTGGGCCCGCTCACCGCGATCACCTCGCCCAACCATGCCGGCCCGTTGAGCACGCTCGGCCTGCTGATGAGCCCCGATTACGTCGATAATGTCTCGCTCGCCGATTGCCTGGCGAACAACACCAAGCAGGGCTGCTTCCTCCAGTTCGATCTGCTGCGCGTCTCCATGCCCGGTGGCGTGCTGCGCTCCCTGCTGCCCACCGCGGTGATGCTGGTGCTCGCGTGGGGCGTATACCGTGGCCGTCGTTTCGCGGCGATCGGCACCGTGGCCGTCGACATCCTGCAGGTGTTCGTCGCGGTGGTCTACTACCTGTTCATCCCGATGACGTTCTCCGATGGCGGTTTCTCCTCTTTGGCGCGTCATGGTGCGATGTTCGCCTGCATCACCACCGCGTTGCCGTCGTTGCTGCTTGCGGTCGCGTTGATCATGTCGATGAACCACTTCAACATTGCGATCGGCTGGCAGCGTCTGGCGCATGGCCTGAGCGCCATGGCCATCGCGTTCCTCGCCTGCGCGGGTCTGTTCCTCATCTACGGCATGGCCCATCCGGACTCCTTCAAGCCCACGGTCACCATGGAAAGCCTGCTCGGCGAATTGCCTAGCCGTTTCCTGCCCATCGGTTTCCTGCACTTCTCCGGGCTGAGCTTCGAACCGAAGACCCTGATCGCGTCCGTGGTGTTCCAAGGTGTCGGCCTGGTGTTCTGGCTGATCGTGCTCGTGGTGATGCTGCGTTGGATGAAGGACGCCATCCAGGAGAACGAAGCCGTCCGCGAACGCACCGGCCGTCTGGTCGAGCTCGACGGCGAATCCATGAGCTTCATGGCCACGTGGGAGGGCAACCAGTATTGGCTGTCGCCGTCCAAGCGTTCCGCGGTGGCGTACCGTGTCGTCAACGGCATCGCGCTGACCTGTACCGGTCCGTTCGGCGATCCCGCCGAGTGGGAAAGCGATTTGAAGGAGTTCTCCTCCTTCTGCGCCAAGCAGTCGCTGATCCCCGTGTTCTACAGCGTGCATCGCGGGCAGCGTGACTTCCTGCTCAAGTCCGGCTGGCATTCCATCGAGGTCGGCGGCGAAATGGTGGTCGATCCGCGTAGCTGGAAGACCACCGGCAAGAAGTGGCAGGACATCCGCACGGCCATCAACAAGGCCAAGCGTGAAGGCATCACCGACGTGTACTCCAGTTTCGCCGACGCGCCGTTCGACGTGCGTGAGCAGATCGAGGACATTTCCGACGAATGGACGTCCGGCAAGGCGCTGCCTGAAATGAAGTTCACCCTCGGTGGCGTGGAGGAGCTGCGCGATCCCCGCGTCAAGCTGCTGTACGCCATCGACGCGGACGGTCGCGTGCTCGGCGTCACCAGCTGGATGCCGACATGGCGCGATGGCCGTCTGGTCGGTTGGACGTTGGACTTCATGCGTCATCGCACCGACAGCCCGAACGGCATCATGGAGTTCCTCATCGCCCGTATGGCCCAGCGTCTGCATGACGAGGGCGAGGCCGATCCGCAGAACGCCGTCGAGTTCATGAGCCTGTCCGCGGCGCCGCTCGCCGGCATGAATCCGGAGCGCGACAACACCGATGAGAACGGCAACACCAGTGAAGGCATGGTCATCCTGCAGCATGGCCTGCAGCTGGTCGCCAACCTTATGGAACCGGCGTATGGCTTCCGTTCGCTGTTCAACTTCAAGCGCAAGTTCCAGCCCGCCGAAGAGCCCGTATACGTGTGCTACCGCGATTCGGCGAAGCTCGCGCAGATCGGTTTGGCTGTGGTGCGCGCCTACGTGCCGACCGTCACCGTGAAGCAGGCCGTGGGCATGGTGAAGCCCCTCGGCAACGGCCGCAAGTGATGCCATGAGGCTCCGGAACCGGGCGTGGAAACGCTTCGGCCCGGAGCCTTCGGTTTGAATCGATCGCTCACCCCTCAACCGGTCCGGCAACGGAATCCCGGTTGGGGGGTGAGGTTTAGGATAGGGACATCATGGAAATGCCGGAAAGAAAAGAACTGCTGGGGCTGGTGCCCACGGCGACGTATGGTGATCACCTGCCGCAGGAGGGGGAGCGCGGGGGAGCGTTGCACCTGTCTTCCATCCTGCCGGCCTTGTCCAGCGCCATCGGGCATCCCGTGCCCACGGCTGTGCATGGCGACCCGAAGAGCTTGCAGCGCGCGTTGGGATTCCCCGACGTGCGTTCCGCCATCGTGGTGCTGGTGGATGGTCTTGGCTTCTGGAATCTCACCGACCGCATCGGGCACGCGCCGTACTTGCGCTCGCTGCTGAGGGACGAGGCGAATCGCCGCCCCATCTCCACTTGCGCTCCCAGCACCACCACGGCGGCCATGGGCACGTTCGGCACGGGTACCTGCCCGGGGTTGACGGCCATGGCCGGGTATACGCAGTTCGTGCCTGCACTGGACAGGCTCATCCAGCTCATCCAGTTCAAGGATCCGCTCGCGCCGAAGATGAATGGTCCTCTCGCGCCCATCATCGATCCGCATGATCTGCAGCGCCAGCCCACCGTGTTTGAGACGCTGAGCGCTCAAGGGGTGCGTGTCACGAGTTCCGGGCTGGCGAAATTCAAGGGGTCGCCGTTGAGCGAGGCGGCATTGCGCGGAAGCGAGTACATCGCCAACGTCACGCCGCGCGAACGGGTCAGGGCGGCCGCCGGTGCCGCGCGCAAGCCGGGATTGTCGTATCTGTACATTCGTGACGCGGACAAGGTCGGTCACAGCAGCGGCTGGGACAGCGATAAATGGATCGCCGCGTTCGAGCATATCGACGCTCAACTGGCATTGCTGGCCAGGGAGGCTCCGAAGGGCACGCTGATCGTGATCACCGCCGACCATGGCATGGTGAACGCCGATCCGGCCAAACGTATCGACATCGCAGGCGAACCGGCATTGCAGCGGGGTGTCCGCTTCGTGGGCGGAGAACCGCGTGCGGTGATGCTGTATGCGGAGGATGATCCGGAGGCCGTGGCGGGTAGATGGCGTGATTTCCTGGGCGATAGGGCGTTGGTCCGTACCAAGACGCAGGCGATGGCCGATGGTTTGTTCGGCATGGTGAGCGAACGCGTGGCGCCGATGCTCGGCGACGTGATCGTGCAGGCTGCCGATGAGGTCACGATCGTCGATTCGCGCACCCAGGCGGATAAGGCCACGCGCCTGCTCAGCGTGCATGGATCGCAGACCATGATGGAAATGGACATCCCCTGCATTGTGGATGTGGCCTGATCACGCCGATACGGCGGCTCTGACGGGCTTGGAAACAGTGAACGGCCTTCCCGGTGAGGAACACCGGAAGGCCGTTCTGTATGGGCGTGTGGGAAGGCGTTTGCCGCCTATCGATCATTCGCCGAAGAGGATCTCGTCCCAACTGGGTACCGCGGAACGACCGGAACGGCGCTTCGCCCGCACCGTCTTGGCCACGCGCGGCGTTTCATCCGTATCCGTCGCGTCCTGCGCGGCGACGGCCTGCTCGGACGTGATGCTGCGGGTCTCCGGTGTGTTCGGATCGCCTTGGGGCTGGTCGGTGGATTGGCTTTGCGCGTCATCGGACTGCGGCTGACCGTCGTCGCCGTTGCTGTTGTTGCCTTCCGCGTTCTGGGTATCGGCGACGTTCGTATCCGTGTTCGCGCCGGTGCCGCCGGCGTTTTCGGCGTGCTCATCGGGGGAGTCTCCCCGCTCGTCGCCATTCGCGGCATCACCCTCATCGCCGCCGTTCCGGGAACCATCCGTCTCGTTGTGCTCGTTCGCCATGGCCTCGGCGGTCTGCGCGGTGTATGCCACGGTGTCCACCGCGAGACGCTGCGTGCCGTTCACCCGCTCGGTGATCAGCGGAATCGTGGGCGAAGGGGAATCCCCATCCGCGGTGTGCGCGGATGCCGTGTCGTCCAACGGAACCGTCTCATCGAAGATGATGTTGGGGGAACGGTCGACGATGCGATGCTCCTCCATGATCCGCTTCGCGATGTCGTTAAGGCTCACCACGGAATTGTCATGCATATTCCAAGTCCATTCGGCGCGCATCTGTTCGCCGGAAATCATGAAATCGGCGAAGATATGCCACGGCTCATGCCCACGGCGCGTCGCGCTCCAGGCGAGCGTGTCACGTTCGATATGCGACTCGCTGATGGCGATCGCGATCAGATCCTCCACCGTGTGCGCACGGCTCTCCTTCGGGGCCGGAACGCGTTTGAACTGTTCGATGGCGTACTGCTTCTCGGTCTGCACCGAGGAGGAGAACCGTCGGACCAGCGCCTCGTTGAGGTTGTACTGCTCGGCCACCTCCGAAGGGGTGAAACCGGCGCGAATCAGCTGCTGGATCTTCGAAATCGGCAGCGTGTCGTGGGTCTGGGGTTGCTGTTGTCCCGACGCTTCCAAGCGAATCTGCTTGGCTTCAAGGATGGCTCGCTCCAGTTTTTCGTCCACCGTGACGAGGAACTTCTCGCCGCCCGCGACGAATACCAGGTCACCTGCGTCGGAGACATGGTCCAGTCGGGCGCCCCGAGGCGAATTATCAGCCATGCGCACACCACTTTCCGCTAAAACTTATGCACTTCTTTAAGTATGCCCCACGTGTCGAACTTTACGAGTATTTCTTTTCGTGTATCCTCTACGGGAGTAGACCCGACACCGAGTGCGTGTCGCTTGGACCGAAGAAAGGAAATGTGATGGCTCAGGATTACGATTTCCCCCGCAATAAGGACGAGGACGAGGAATCGCTGCAGGCCTTGGGCAAAAGCTCGCAGAACTCCGCGAGCGATCTTGATGACGACGAGAACGCCATCGCCGAGGATTACGAGCTGCCCGGCGCCGATCTGAGCAACGAGGACTCCTCCGTGACGGTGATTCCGATGCAGGGTGACGAGTTCATCTGCTCCGAATGCTTCCTGGTGAAGCATCGCAGCCAGCTCGACCACACCACCGAGGATGGTCCCGTCTGCAAGGAATGCGCCGCCTGATGTCGTTCGACGAAACCTACAACGAGCCGGAGAACACCGAGGTTCTCATCAAGGCCGTGAACGAAGGTCAACCGGCGGAACTGGTGCAGTTGCACTATGCGCACGCCGGGGACGCCGGCGCCGACCTGAGAGCCGCCGAGTCATTCGACCTGAAACCGTTCGAGCGAAGACTGGTACCCACCGGCGTCGCCATCGCGCTGCCGGCCGGATACGTGGCTTTGGTGCATCCCCGCAGCGGTTTGGCCGTCAAGCAGGGCATCACGGTGCTCAATGCGCCCGGAACCATCGACGCGGGCTACCGTGGCGAAATCAAGGTTCCGCTGATCAACCTCGATCCGGAACACACCGCGCATTTCGAGATCGGCGACCGTATCGCGCAGCTGGTCATCCAGCGGTACGTGGAAGCCAGATTCATTCCGGCCGAGACATTGCCGGGATCGGATCGCGCGGAACGGGGCTTCGGATCCACCGGAATCAAAGCATGACGCATCGGCTTGCCCGCCGCTCGAAAGCGGGTCGGCGGGCAAGCGGTGATAACGTGGAGACATTCGCGTGTAATACCGCAAGCGATGGAGAGGCAAGTATGGCAGACGACGACATGGAGTTCGATTCCGCGAGAAAACTGGGCTGCGAGGTCAGCTCCGACCCCGTAAACCCGTTGCTGCCCATCATGCAGGCGTGCATGGTGCATCACCCCGGCGAGGACATGACGATCCTCGAACGCGCCTACAAGCGAGCGGTCATCCAACATTCCTCGCAGCGGCGCAAATCCGGCGAGCCGTACATCATCCATCCGCTTGCGGTCGCGCAGATCCTCGCCGATCTGGGTATGGGACCGCGCGTGGTCGCGGCCGGACTGCTGCATGACACCGTCGAAGACACCGATTACACGCTTGACGAATGCCGCGCCGAATTCGGCGACACCGTCACCGGTTTGGTGGATGGCGTGACCAAGCTTTCCAAGATGGAATACGGTGATTCCGCGCAGGCGGAAACCATTCGCAAAATGGTCGTGGCCATGAGCCGTGACGTGCGCGTGCTGGTCGTCAAGCTCGCCGACCGTGTGCACAATGCCCGCACCTGGCGCTATGTCAAAACCGCCAGCGCCGTCAAGAAGGCTCACGAGACGCTCGACGTGTACGCGCCGTTGGCCAATCGTCTCGGTATGAACGCCATCAAAACCGAGCTTGAGGAACTGAGCTTCAAAACCATCTACCCGAAGATCTACAACGAGATCGTGGTGCTCGTGGCCCGCCGCGCCGGGCAGCGCGACGTGTATCTCAAGCAGATACTCGCCGAGATCAATGAGGATCTGGACGAGCAGAACATCAAGGCGTATGTGACGGGACGCCCGAAGGACTATTTCTCCATCTATCAGAAGATGATCGTGCGCGGGCATGATTTCGCCAACATCTACGATTTGGTGGGCGTGCGCATCATCGTCGATTCGATTCAGGACTGCTACGCGGCCTTGGGCGCCGTGCATGCGCGGTGGAGCCCGGTTCCGGGGCGTTTCAAGGATTACATCGCCATGCCGAAGCTCAATATGTACCAGAGCCTGCACACCACGGTGGTGGGTCCTGGCGGCAAGCCGGTGGAGATTCAGATCCGCACGTGGGACATGCACAGGCGGGCCGAATTCGGCATCGCCGCGCATTGGAAGTACAAGGAGAACGGTCAGGCGGGCCGTGCGCTGAGCTCGCCGGACAGCTCCGACCGTAAGCGCGGCGAAAGCCAGGACATCAGCGAAGCCGATAACCTCAAATGGATCCAGCAGCTGGCCGATTGGACCAGCGAAACGCCGGACTCCAACGAATTCCTCGGCTCCCTCAAGGAAGACCTCGGTTCGGCCGAAGTGTACGTGTTCACGCCGAAGGGCAAGATCGTTTCCTTGCCCGCGCAGGCCACGCCGGTCGACTTCGCGTACGCCGTGCACACCGAAGTGGGTCACCGCACCATGGGTGCCCGTGTCAACGGACGTTTGGTGCCGCTCGACACCAAGCTTGAGAACGGCGATACGGTCGAGATCCTGACGTCGAAGTCCGACACCGCCGGCCCGTCGCGCGACTGGCTGAGCTTTGCCAAAAGCCCGAAGGCGCGCAACAAGATCCGTCAATGGTTCAGCAAGGAACGCCGTTCCGAAGCCATCGAGGAGGGGCGCGACGAGCTGACGCGCGCCATGCGCAAGCGCAACCTGCCGGTCAACGCGCTGCTCACCACGGAGGCGCTGGTCGGCGTGGCCGACGAACTCAACTTCCCGAACGCGGACGGCTTGTTCGCCGCCATCGGCGACGGTCAGATCTCCACGCAGAACGTCATCTCGCACTTGGTCAAGGACGCCGGTGCCGACGAGGTCGACGAGGAGATCGAGCGGGAGGTGCTGCCGCTCAAGCCGGTCGAACGCCGTGCCAAGCGCACGGGCTCCAGCGGCGTGTCCGTCAAGGGCGTGGGCGACGTGTGGGTCAAGCTCGCCCGTTGCTGCATGCCGGTGCCGGGGGATAAGATCGCCGGATTCATCACGCGCAACCAGGGCGTGTCCGTGCATCGCGCCGACTGCCAGAACATGATCGACCTGAAGAAGCGTCAGCCGGAACGCGTGGTCGAAGTCGAATGGACCAGCACGCAGGGCGTGTTCATGGTCAAGATCCAAGTGGAGGCGCTTGACAGGCGCAACCTGCTGTCTGACGTGACCCGCGTGCTCTCCGACCATGGCGTGAACATCATCTCCGGTTCGATCTCCACCGGTTCCGACCGCGTGGCCACCAGCCAGTTCAGCTTCGAAATGGCTGACCCGCAACATCTGAACACGCTGCTCGCCGCCGTGCGCAAGATCGAAGGCGTGTTCGACGTGTACCGTCTCACCGGTGCCAAGGAGTCCGCCGAGCCGCGCATGCGCAAGATGAAGTAGCGACATGTTGCTGCATATGGAAAAGCGACCCTATTGAGGGTCGCTTTTCCATATGGTCATATGCCTTCGATCAGGCGGTGCGAATCACTTCACCACTTCGACGGAGACGATGCCCACCGGTTCGGTCGGGCGGTCCATGCGATCGGTGGAGACGGCTTCGAGCTTGTCGACCACGGCCTTGGACTCGTCATCGGCGACCTCACCGAAGATGGTGTGGTGGCCGTCCAGCCACGGGGTCGGCACGGTGGTGATGAAGAACTGGGAGCCGTTGGTGCCGTGGATCTGGCCGTCGCGGCCGCGACGCAGTCCGGCGTTCGCCATGGCCAGCAGGTACGGGTGGTCGAACTTCAGGCTCGGGTCGATTTCGTCGTCGAACTCGTAGCCGGGGCCGCCGGTACCGGTGCCCAGCGGGCAACCGCCTTGAATCATGAAGTCCTTAATGATGCGGTGGAAGGTAAGGCCGTTGTAGAACGGATCGTTGGAAGGCTGGCCGCTCATCGGGTCGAGCCACTGCTTTTCGCCGGTGGCGAGACCGAGGAAGTTAGCCACGGTGTTCGGGGCCTTGTCGTCGAACAGGTTGATCCTGATATCACCTTCAGAGGTGCGCATGATGATGGTAGTCATGGTCCCAAGTGTCTCATGGGCTTGAGACCGGCCGGTGGTGCGATTGCGGGAATGGCGCAGAGAGCCGTGGACTGGCCGCGGCCGATAGCCGGGAAGCCGAGCCGCAGCGTGAGATGTCATGCGAGTTGGCTCGCGATGATCAACACGCCGGCAGCGACAACCATGAGTGGCTCCTGCTCTGTATTTTGATGCTCCTATACATTGTCAAGCGTTTGGACCCGTTGTTTGAGTTCGGGCAGGTTCCGTGCTCCGCGTTCGATTTCGCTGATGCGGCTCGACGGCACGGTCGGCGACTCGTACGACAACGCCATGGCCGAATCCGCCGACGGCGCATACAAGACCGAGCTGGTGTAGCGGCGCAAGCCATTCGCCGACCTGACCGAGCCGGAATTGGCGACGTTCCGGTGGAACTCGAAGCGTCTCCACATCCGTCAACAGTACATACGAGACCGAGCTCGTCTGGCGCGACGTAAGACAGTCTTACTATATGGGTGAGAATCAGCCCGTTTTACATGTCGCTGAGGTAATATACGCAAATTAGCGATTAAGCTTCTCAGTGTCTTTAGTGACTTTGCTGGGAGGAAGGATGGCTCTCTCGTCAAAGTAGGCAATGGGGTTCTTGGAGTCGTTGCGTTCGAGGGTTTTGCCGATCCAATTGTCGTAGTCGCCGTGAATCGGCTTGCCGATAAAGCCCATGCGCATATCATCGCGCTTGATGATGCCGTTGATCTTGGCGACGCACGCCACCACGTTGTCGGGGGTCAGGATGATGCCTAGATCACAGCGGACCGCCCGGCCGGGTTCGAGCCGCCACCAGCTGTTGCCTGAGCGCCAGATTTCCTCGAAGTTGCCTTCCATCTTGGGATCCCATCCCACCAGATGCCGAGTGCCGCCCTCTGGCAGGTCCTCGACCCAGCCAAGTTCCCTGCGGGGGCCAAGTTTCATCGTCACAATTTCAGCCATGCCTTATATCTTACAACCTTGTGATTCTGCCATCTTGGAAAGAAGATGGCAGAATCACAGAGCAACAATTCTCTGATGCCGTCATACTCGGCGTGTGGGAATCTGAGCCGGACCGGGATATGTCGAATCGTTTACCTCGTATCCAAGGTATCTTATATAAAAGGTAATATGCATACAAGATAAAATGCAACTGAATAAGGAAACACCCGGATCGAGATGGAAGGACTAGTCATGGTCGCTATGAAGCAGGAGAAGATCGGCGCTCGGAATGGTGCCTCCGCGGTCCACGACGTGATATCCCTCGCGATGGATTCGACCGATGTGCGTTCAAGCGTACGAGGTCAGGGCCGATATGTTCCTACGGGATGCGTCGGGTATGGCCAGCGAGCCAAAGGGCTTGCACTGGGGAAAACTCTCCATTATCGGAAGCATGGCTGGAGAAGGACGTGACGTATTATCGCTCGATATTGCTCGACATGCCGCCGCGGCCGATGTGCCTTCCTGTTTTTTCTGTCCCGACAAGTCCACGATCGAAATAGGCAGACGAATCATGTCGGCAGAGGCGGGTGTGCCAATGGAGACTTTGTTTTCCGGTAACGATTTGGACGGGGAGGAATCCGTCCTATGCGACGCAGGGACCACTCAGAAAGCCGGTATTAGGCAATCTGATGTATGACGAAGCGGAATGCCGATATGCGGATGCCATACTGTTCGTATACCGTCCGGAATTCAAGTGTGCCTGTGGGGGAGACGCCAGCAAGGCTGAGCTCATGGTTCTCAAGCATCCATGGATTCAGCCATGTACATTTGAACTCCGTTTCCAATCCGAATACTCGAGATTCACGAATCACTGACCTCCTCCGGCCCGATGCCCAATCTCAGTAAGTACAGGTGAGCATCTTTCATAGGAACACGAAACGCATGTCAGAAATAGTGACGATTGGCATCGACCCGATTCGAGTTTTTGCAAATAATTGATTTTCTGGGCAGGAAGTCCCCATTCCGCATGGTTGTGGAAAGACGTGGGAAACCAGCCAATGAGACGATACTCTATGAATTCGATGCCATAGCAGCGGCTGGTGAAAATCGGAACTTGACTGCGGAACGTACCGCGATCCGGACATTGGTCTCATCCAAACGAAAATGACCGGTGCGATCAACGGGAAGCACGGCATCCTCAAGCGCAAGGATGCCGTGACCCCATCCCTTAATGGAGTGGAATGGATTCGGATGCTAGATATTCCAATTGTCTTTTAGAGTTCTCTCAACTGCCGCCTCCACGGCGTTCTTGATGCCCTCATTGGAATCCGTTAACTTTGCATCGAGTGTTTGGTTATATGGATTGGTGATTCGAACTTCAGGCTTTTGTCTCGTGTTACGTCCGCCCCAATACGCTTTATACCAAATTGTGTTGAAGGATCCGGATTCCGGATCGGAAACTACATATTCGTCATCAAATTTAATGTTGAAGAAGAACTCACAAGTGATGATGCGGTCCACATCACCGCTTCCCGGATTTTCCAGCTTAAATGATTGGGCATAATACTGGTTGTCGAACGGCTTGTGTCGTTTTGGCGGCCGCTCCCAATGGTCCGCAAGCGTTACACTCTTTCCATTTACAGGACTTTCCTCTGACCACTGTGAAATAAGATCCGAGTGGACTGTCTGCAGCTTGCTGCGGACTGCTTCCGTGTACTTTTCGAATGATTGGCGAGCGTTGACAAGTTGCTGCTCAATGCCATTGGCTTGAGAGACGAATTGTGTGATGTCAGCTGCCATGTTATCCATTTTCTTCTGCTTTCGTTCCGGGGAATAATTATCAATAAACTGTTGAAGAAGATCAACGGCGCGAGGATCCGCGTCAGGTGAATACTCTCCCAACATTCCAAGCGCGTTGCTGAAAAGCTCATCGTAATGGACGTCGAAAAGATCCTGCCCAACTACAAGACCTCGCGCAGACGGATGATCTTTGAGAACAAGCTTATTGAATGGGTGAAGGACAATGACAATAGCCGAATCATTATTGGATTGTTTCGCTGCCCAACTACGATAGTCAGCCAAATCGTTATAGAGACCGGAGTCCACTTTATTTTCGATGACGATGCTGAGCTCCGGCAAGTCCAAGAGAATGTCTATGCGATTATTCTTGTCTGTAGACACTTCTGTGGACACACTGACATCGCTGACATCCATGTCTTCCTTGTGAATTGTACGCAGCAAAGCCTTGATCATCATATCCTTAAGGCCATGGTTTTCAGCAGGGTCGAAAAAATAGGCAAGGACATTGCTGCTGACCGTCTCACGTCGGGGGAAACCAGCTATACGAAAGATGTTCGGATGCGTTGCCTCTGCGGAAGAAGCGGGCACTTCCGTGAATCCTGCTATGGCATCATGCCATGTACCCGACTCGTCTATTCCATTCATCTCATTGATCATTGATATAGCCCCTTTTCTAATAGACAATAATGGACAATTCATCTGACGGTTCAGTTTTCGTGCGCCGCCGTCTCTCCTTCGGGCTTTGCGAGGATGACGGTGATTTCTGTGTCTTTTTGTTGCGAGTCCAGTGACAGACCCCAGATGATAGAGGCATCGTCTTGGATCGCTTCCCGCACGATTGTGACCAATGAGGTGACTTCAGCCAGACCAATATTGGCGGGAGCCTCAATGCTGATCAGCGCTCCGTCGCAGCATGATGGCTCGATGCCTTGCGCTGCGAGCTGGTCTGAAAACGCCTTGCCCGGATCATCTCCGGCATTGAACCGTATGATGCGTATGGCCGCGGACGCGCAGATGGAAATGACGTACGGGAAATCAATGTGAATGTAGCTGTTTGTGTTGGTAAGCGATGTGATGATCTCCGCGGTCTGTTTCAGCGCGGTTTCGGCCTTGGTGCCGGGAGGCGGGATGAGATGGGCGGCCGGAGTTGCCTCGACGGTAGAAAGAGGAGTCGTGAAAATGGTCAGCTCCGTCTTGCCATCCTCATTGCGAAACGCGACGATTGAGCGGTCGACATCGATGTCAGAGGTAAGCATTGCTGGTCCTTTCTGTTTTGTCTATTTTCAGTATGTAGAGGGTGAAGTTATTCTCGATCGAAGCCGTCGTCCTGGGGATTCGTGCATGGCGGCTGCGTCGCATAGGAGTGTACGCGTTCATTGAGCTGGTCGCAGCTCTGTTCCATGGTCTCAAACCACGCGTTGTCGACGGTGAAGCCCTCCTCTCCGAACAGCGTCAGCCGGTATCTCTGGGTAAGATCCCAGTGACTCCCTCAACCGCCGCAGGGATTGCCTGGCGGTCAGGAGACGAATCGCCAGATCGGGAGGCAATGGATCCTCATAGGAGGATTCCGGTTGGTGGCGATTGTTGGGGTCGGAATCGTCATCTTCCTC
>Ga0326512_10000662_pt1 | contig 29246 bp, 56 predicted proteins | sample 1_2617_0518_D_FD_203652 | JGI IMG/M metagenome (GOLD analysis project Ga0326512, IMG submission 203652) | Bovine rumen microbial communities from UC Davis, California, United States - 1_2617_0518 | ecosystem: Host-associated > Mammals > Digestive system > Stomach > Rumen | place: USA...
AAGAATGGTATTAAAAATGATAACAGGGTGGAGAATTTAGAGTGGTGTACTTATAGTGATAATATATTACATTCATTTGAAAACGGTCTGCAAAAATTTATTGGTAATCAATATGGAAGATTTGAGGTGAAGAAGTATGATAAGAGTGGAACATGTTGAAGTATTTAATTTTGAAGGAGCAATCCGAGGACTTCGCAATCCTATGAATAGTTGGGATAAAAGTGATAGTACTTATGGGTGTGAAGATAAATTATGTAAAACGTGTGGCTTTAGACCTGACTGGTGTGGTAGCACACCGAATTATATTATAGGTGAAAATGATTTAGACCTTATGAAACGATTGTATAAGGCAGGATCAGAACATAGAAAATATCTTCGCCAAATATTTGTTAGTCTTGATATTACTGCTCCACTTTATTGGTGGAAAGAAATGGATCAGTACCGTATTAACGTGACAACAAATTCATGTAGTACCATGCACAAGATTGCTGCTAAAGAATTTGAATTGGATGATTTCAGTTGGGAACAGTTGTTAAATACGGGGTGTGATTTATTTAATTATGAATTTGGTAAAGGCAGCTTTGCTACACAAATTCAACCTTTACAGTTATTAACAAGTTTCATTATTCCTTCGTTAAATGAGTGCCGAGAGAGATACATTGAAACAAAAGATAAGACATATTGGTGGCAGCTAATACAGTTACTTCCATCATCGTACAACCAGAGGCGCACGATTACGATGAACTACGAAAACGTCGTGACGATGATCAAACAGCGGTCTGGGCACAAACTTGATGAGTGGAATCAGTTCGTGGAAGTCTTGAAAGGATTGCCGTATATTAAAGAGATTATGGAGTAAAATATGAGAAAAGCTGTCGATTTTTCAACCTATAAGAAATTGACAAAAATGAGTCTTAATGATTTTAATAGATGGGTTGAATCTGTGTATCGTTCTGGGTTTGATGATGCTTATCATCTTACCCAGAAAGATTTATATAATCAAATGGAGATAGAGCCAAAAGATTTAGTATCAGCTTGTACAGAAGATAGATTAATGGAGATTATCTTATCCGTTAAAGGTATAGGACAAAGACGGGCACAAGAAGTTGTTGATAAAATAATGAATGAGGGAGTTGATCCAAAGTTATGGGAATGAAATTAGATGAGATTATGAAAAATGCAAACAAACGTTTTAAGGAAGAAGTTATGACTTATGGATTAAGTGATTACAATTATAAGAGAATACCGTTTACATCTCCTAGAATGAATTATTGTACGTTTGGTGGGATACCAGTTGGAATGATAACCGAGTTTTATGGTGAGGAGCATGGAGGTAAAACTACGACAGCACTAGATATTATAGCTAATTATCAGAAATCCGATGATAATAGAGATGTGTTGTATATTGATGCCGAAAATACATTAGATGTAGAATGGGCGAATAAAATAGGTGTTGATGTTGATAAAATGTATATAGTACAACCAAAGTCCCAATCTGCTGAGGAGTTATTTCAGATTATTTGTGATGCAGTAGATACTGGAGAAGTTGGGTTATGGGTATTAGATAGTATCGGGATGTTGCTGTCTGCCCAGGAACTTGAAAAAACAATGGAAGATAAAACATACGGTGGCATAGCAAAGGCTTTAACTTTGTTTGGCAAAAAAATAGAAATGTTGATGAAACGACATAAATGTACTGGTATAGGTATAAATCAGTTTAGAGAGGATCTAAATAGTTCTTGGGGTGGAAATACTACACCAGGTGGCAAGGCATGGAAACATGTGTGTGCTTTACGTATACAATTTAGTCGTGGTAAATTTATAGATGATAAGGGTAATGAATTAACTAGGTCAGCAGAAAGTCCTGCTGGTAATCTTGTTATGGTTAGCATAACTAAGAGTAAAGTATTTTCTGCGGTTAGAAGAACTGGATTTTATACAATTAACTATAAATATGGAATAGACTATCTACGTGATCTTATAGAAGTGGCTATTAAATACGATATTGTGAAAAAGTCTGGTGCGTGGTTTGATATTGTGAATATTGACACTGGAGAAATTATAGAAGGCAAAATTCATGGACAATCCAGTGTATATGAATTACTTAAAACTAATTTGGAGATATTAAAGCAAGTAGAAGAACAGGTAGATAATATTATGAATGAATCTTGAAAAAGTAGTTGACAAATAAAGAAATAAATGTTATACTACATAATGTAAACGATATGAGATACAAGTCGATGCAGAGACTTAAAACCTGTAGACATTGGTGGTGGGTGAGACACCTAAAATTCTCACCCAAACTATAAAAACTCAAGAAAGGATGAAAATTATGATGTGGAAGATTTTTGGATATGATGCAAGGGGACGTTATAGATATCTCTGTAATATGGAAGCTGATAGCTTTGATGAAGTTATACAGAAGGCAAGAAATTACTTTGGATATCTTAATGTGACAGGAGCACAGCCGTTATGAAACAGTATTGGCCAATGGCAATAGCTATGAGTGATGGAAAACCAATATTACTTCATACTTATGATAGTTGTCTTTCTATAGAATCGTGTGAGAGAGTATTTTTAATATGGCAAGACGCACATCATTATACAATATTGTCAACGTGGATTCAAGTTACAGATGATGGTAATCCAAGAAGTGAAATAAAGCATAAGATTTATGTAGATGCTATAGGACAACTTGAGAGGTTAAAATGATAGAAAAACTATTAAGCGATTGGAAAGGTACGATCACCATAGATAATGAACTTGTAGATGCGTCTAAAATCGAATTTAAGAGACTTTCAGAAGATACGCATATACTTTTACAGTCAGTCAATAAAAAGCGAAATACAAGCGAAATAGAGACGTTAAACGAGAAAATAGAATATCGTGTGACTGTTAAAAAGTATATGACAGAGAAGTCAAGTCCGGGATTTGATTTTATGTCTAAGTGGAACAATGATAATCCGATGCCTTTACGGACGATGACGGGAACGATTGAAAAAGAAACTAAAGGCATGGTGTATATGAAACTTCACGGACAAGCAGAAGCAGTTGTGAAGTGCATGAGATGTGGACGTACTCTTACAAATCCAGTTTCTAAGATGTATGGCATCGGTCCTGAATGTATAACTAAGATTCCATTTTTAGCATCATTAGATATAAATGATGTAGAAGGAATAAAAGAAAAACTTGTTGATGTAACGTGGGAAGGATGGGTGATTAAGAGTGCGATAACAGAAAGAGAGGAGATATGACAAATCAGGAATACTATCAGATTTTAAAAGAACGATGGGAACAAGTAGATAAGAATAATCTACAGGAAATTAAAAACTATAATGAGTTTAAAAGGCAACTGAGAAAGGAGTTACAAAATGGCAAAGACAACAAATAAGTATTGGATTTATCTTGAGAATTTGAGAAGAAGTGGAGTAGTAAATATGTTTGGGGCAACTCCGTATCTAGAGAATGATTTCGGTTTGAGTCATTCGGAAGCAAGAGCTATTTTAGCTGATTGGATGAAGAATTATAACAGAGATGATTATGAGGAGGAACTGTAAATGATTAGTGTTAATAAAGGTGATTTGACGATAGATGGAGATTCTCATGTAGTTATGGCTGAATTATGTGTTTTGTTTAAAGCGTTATTAGAGAATGGACTTGATATAGAAGACATAACGTATTGTCTTGGACTTGTAGTAGGCAACAGTTAATTTTTGATAGAGTAGCGGGTATGGCGGAACGGCAGACGCCGGGGACTTAAAATCCCCTGAGATTATTCTCGTGAGGGTTCAAATCCCTCTACCCGCATTTGAGTTTTGTTGTGATAGGAACTCATTAAAGATGAATCGCAACAGTACTGTGATTACGCCCGTTCTCACAGTACTCACGGAACGTAGCATAATGGTTAGTGCTTTGGCGGTAAACAACAAGGGGTTCGCCACCTACTTGTGATGCAGGTTCGAATCCTGCCGTTCCGATTATCTATCTTGGGCAAGGGATAGAGAACGTTAGGAAGTTGTCTGACAGTAGGAAAGACTACGTTATGTGGTGGCGGAATAGGTAGACGCGTCGGTGCTGAGAACAGAGACGGCTATATTTCTCAGATATAGTTATGTAAGGTGCAAATCCTTACCCACATAATAAACCGCACGGATGGCCGTGGACACAACGATAGTTGAAACGCAGAGAAGTTTTTGGTGCGGTATATAAATGAATATGGGCCTCAAGTGGAAAATGGTATGTCCCTCATGAGTACACACATGTTCTCCGGTGACGGAATAGGTAGACGCTAAGTAAAGATAGGACAATTAGGAGGAGCGATAAGTTGGGGGTCCTGTCATGTAAGGTGCAAATCCTTGCCCGGAGAAGCGGGGTGAAGAGCAAATGAACGCCTGCCCAGTGATAGCCAAAGTTACGGAAATGACGTTCGATAGGATGTGTACAGTCCGACAGAACAGAATTCCAATACGAGTAGCAAATCAGGCCAAATGACGAGATGTGCGGTTCGCTGACCTTAAGGCGACCATCGGGGTGTAAGTGTAGACAAAGGGTACAAGAGTGATGTGCTTGTTAGAGTATGTCTAAGGCAACAGTCTGATAACCATCAATCAGAAAACGAAGGTTCGAATCCTTCTGCCCCGGCTAACGGAATATAGCGCAATAGGTTAGAGCAGACGCCTTATAAGCGGAAGGTTCTGGGTTCAAGTCCCAGTATTCCGATTAAATTTTTTAAGAAAGGAGATAGTTTATGGCAACTGTTAAATTAGCAACACCCTGGTCAACGTACTATAAAGAACTTGAGATTCTTTTTGGACGTGATCCGGAAATAAGAATTTTGTATTATGATGAGGAAAAAGAGGTTAAATTGTATGTTGATAACTCTGCTAAGGCAGATGCTTTAACACAATTACTTCCTAAAGAAAAAGTGTTTGGTAACATTGTATTGAAAATTACAGTAATTCCGAAAAATGGTATGACAGCTACAAAATTTTCGTTATTTGAAGAAGCGTTTCGAGGAAATCCTATTGTATCGTATACTAAAAAGTTGGATGGAACATTTCCGTTTACTCTTTGCTACATTGTTTTCAAACATGAAGTAGCGCAGTATTATAATGACGATTTAGGCGATGTTAATGGTATGTGTTCAACACTTTATCAAGATATTGCGAAACGAATTTTTGAAAATCGGGATAATGTGTATTTTTGTACCGATGTTTTAGATGATGATACGGGTTTATCACTTGGCAGACAGAAGTATAAATGGCCGTAATTTATAAAGGAGTGAGTAAATCGGCAGACTAACAATCTGCCGATTTTTATTTTTTATGAATACTTATGATGAATTTAATGGAAAAGAATTAGAAATTGCGGAGTTAATTCAACGTAGACGTTTACAGATGTTGGTTCATTCGTGTATTTATTACGAGTACAACAGAAATATAATTTCAGATAAACAATGGGATGAGTGGGCAAGAGAATTAAGAACATTACAAGAACAATATCCTAACATTGCTGAGAAAGTAATGTGGCACGAAGCATTTAAAGATTGGGATGCAAGTACTGGTGCATTTTTACCATTACGAGATCCGTGGGTTCAAAAGAAGGCACAATGGCTATTAGGATTAGTGAGTTTTAAAGATTCTAAAGAACTTAAGGAATTGAAAGATAATAAAATAGGTAGTAAAAAAGTTGTGAAAAAGCGTTTATTTTAATTGACTTTTACTGTTTTATGTAGTACAATATTAACGTAACTAGATGATAGCTAAACAGTAGAGAGGAGGTAACTGTGCTGTCAACAAGATATTATTCGAAACAGCAGGAAAAGAAAGTCGCAAAGGCAGTACATGGAAAAAGACAAGCAAATAGTGGTGCAACAGCATTTGCAAAAGGAGATGTGATTACAGAGAACTGGTTAATTGAGTGTAAGACGAAAACAAAAGATTGCAATTCTTTTACAATCAAAGAAGATTGGTTGTTGAAGAATGAGGAAGAAGCGTTTGCAATGGGAAAGAATAATTCAGCACTTTGTTTTGATTTTGGTCCAAGTGCAAATAAAAGATACTATGTAATATCCGAAAGGTTGTTTCAGTTGTTACAGAAGTATATAGAAGAGGAAGACTAAAGTGGATCAACAGGAATATGATTTAGTTATAAGAAACATTGTTATTGATGGAAGAGGATATACTGCAATAGCAGATATTTGCCAGTTATTATCTAATTTGGACTACAATAGAGATCGTATATTATCCGAATTAAAAAATGATAGAATTGCTACTAAGAAAATTTTAAATGGTAAAGAATCTAATAAAGTTAAAATAGAAACATTGAAAGGATTATATACATGAATATTCAAGAAGAAATGATTGCCGCAAACGTTATGAATTGGTTATCTGATTTAGCTGTTGGTGCTAGAGCCGCAGAAAAAGCAATGCAGTTTGCTCCTTGTGACGAAGGTGATGAATGGCGTGTTACATCTACTTGTTATTATAGACAGGAAGATGGCATTGCGATTCATAATCTTGAAGCCTTAGCAAAGACGATCGGTGTGCCGATTAGTTATAAATATTTTCCAGAAGAGGAAGAACATACTATAGCAGGACATAAATACTTTAAGTTATTTGGAGTCACGTTTTATGACATTATTCTTAGAGAGGATATGAAGCATGAGAGGAAGTAAAAACAGAATTATCGAATACATGAAAAAGCATAAAGGTATTACAAGTCAGGATGCGTTTCGAGATTTAGGCATCACTCGATTATCAGCAAGGATTAAAGAACTTCGGGAGCTTGGATATAACATCAGCACAATAATGGTAGATGGTACAAACAAATACGGAGAACGTGTAAGATACGGATTGTATAAACTTAATTAGGGAGAATGTATGAAATTCTTAAATATAAAATTAAAAAGCGGAGAAATTAAGAAATTTCTGTGGGAAGAATGTGATTGGACTTTTCAAGGTAATGGGGAGAGTTCATTCTTGGTCATAAGAGATTTAAGTGGTATATTTATGTTTTGTGCTCCAATGAGTAATATAGAATATTTTGAAGGAGAGGTTGAGTTATAATATGGCAACAAAAGCATTAGCAATTAAGTATCGTCCAAAAGTTTGGGCAGATGTAACAGAGCAGAACAGTACCAAGATTATTTTACAACAGCAGATTGAAAGTGGAGAGGTTAAAAACGCATATTTGTTCTGCGGACCTGCTGGATGTGGTAAGACAACGTGTGCTAGAATTTTTGCAAATGAAGTGAATCATTTAGAAGGAAATCCAATAGAACTTGATGCCGCATCAAATAATGGCGTAAACTAAAAATCTGCGCTCCTAATTGGTAACAATTAGGTAATAAACGCATTGAACCTTATCAGGGGTGTATCTGATTAAATCAGATGCTAACGGGGAAAGCTAAGTCGAAAGATATGCCAATCCCGTGCTAAGACTATACGATACAGAGTATGTATTAACACTTTACAAATCTTTCATTTATTGTTATACTTAAATTGCAAATAATATTGAAGGAGAGTATGTAAATGAATGAGATTTGGAAAGATGTTGTAGGATATGAAGGTTATTATTTAGTATCTAATTTAGGTAGAGTAAAAAGTGTTAAAAGAAAAGTCGAAATGAATGGAAGTAACCAATTCGGCAGATGTTTTAGCACAAAAGAGATACCAGAGAAGATATTAAAACCGTGTGAGTATGATGGTTACTATTGCGTATCGTTATGGAAGAATCACAAAATGAAACTTGCTAAAATTCATAGATTAGTTGCAGAATCGTTTTTAGGAAAGTGTGATTTAACAGTAAATCATAAAGACGGTAATAAACAAAATAATAATGTTGACAATCTTGAATATTTAACAAGTGGTGAAAATACACGACACGCAATAAGAACTGGATTACGAAATACGATTGGTGAGAATAACCCGAAACATAGACTCACTAAAAATGATGTTATATCAATAAGGATACGAAAATTAAATGGAGAGAAGAAAGATGTAGTGTTTCTGGACTATCAAGATTTAATTTCTTATGTAACATTTGAAAAAGTATGGTATAACATGAGTTGGAAATCTGTAATTGTATAGTAAAGTGTATCGACTATCCCATATGGGAGTACATTATCTATTGATACGATAATGGAAGTGGTGCGTATCCTATTTAGGATAAAGATATAGTCAGTCCTATATGAAAGTATACGGGTAAACGGGATGATGTGAGAGAAATTATACAGCAGGCTAAAACAAAAAGTCTGGATAGTGAGTATAAGATTTTCATCATTGATGAATGTCATGCACTCAGTAACTCAGCTTGGCAGGCAATGTTAAAGATCATTGAAGAACCGCCGGCAAAGAGTATTTTCATCTTTTGCACCACCGATCCTCAGAAAATTCCAAAGACAATTCTTTCCAGAGTGCAAAGATATGATTTTCAGAGAATAAGTCAGAGTGGTATTGTAAAGAGATTACACGATATTTGTGTGATGGAAGAAATTGCTCCAATACCGTCAAATGGTTATGATGAAGCTATTGAATATATAGCAAAGATAGCCGATGGTGGTATGAGAGATGCTATTACATTGATGGATAAATGTTTAGCGTATTCAAAAGATTTAACCTTAGAAAACGTAGTAAAAGCATTAGGAACAACAGATTATGATACTATGTTCAAACTTACTGATTATCTCATTGACAATAAGGTAAAATTAGCACTTGCACTAATTGAAGATATTTATAACAGCGGTAAGGATTTAAAAACATTTGTAAGACAGTATGTACAGTTTTTACTTGATTTATCGAAATGGGGAATCGGATGTGACTGGAAATATCTTACACTTCCAAAATTAACTGATTACGAACAGTGGTTGAAAGATTGTGGTGATAGAGAGTTTATCGAGATTAATAAATGGTTATCTATATTTGTAAATCTTAATGCAGATATTAAATGGTCACAGTCTGTAAAATATGATATTGAAGCAATTATAATGATTAACAGTGAAGGGAAAAAACTATGAAAATTAAAAGAACAAATGATGAAGTTATTTTATGTGGATTGTTAGTTAGTAAAGGATATGGTGTGTGTCAAGTTGAATCTATGATAGGCATTCCAAAATCTACTGTACATTGGGTAATTCACCATAGATTAAGAAGATTCGATAAGGACTTATATACTAAGTGTATAAATATTTTGTATGCACATAAACATGGAAAGGAGTTAAGACATGATCGGACAGCATCAACTACAAAGTCGAATTAACCAACTTATCGAAGAAAATTCTTTCCCTCGGTTCAGCATTTTTGTTGGACCGAAGGGAAGTGGTAAGAAAACACTGTTATTAGAAATGTTTGAAGGAATTTATCTTGAAGATAATAAGGTAGATTCTGTTCGTAAGATGATAGAGATGGTTTATAGAATAGGTAATAGAACATTTATTATGCCTGATGCTGATACAATGTCAAATGCCGCTAAAAACGCCTTATTAAAAGTTATCGAAGAATGTCCGAACGATAACTATTTCATAATGACATTAGAGGATGAAAATAATACTCTTGAAACAATCAGAAGTCGTGGAACAGTGTTTCACATGGATAGATATACACCAGATGAAATATATCAATATGCAATGGCATATGCACATGATAATGAGGACATTATAAAAGATATTTGTGAAACTCCGGGGGATGTAGATTTATTGTATAAAGATAGTCCAAAAGAGTTTTATGATTATGTCCAATTAGTAGTAGATAATATAGCAGAGGTATCACTTGCAAATGCTTTTAAGATACCTAGTAAAGTAGCGTTAAAAGAAGATGCAGAAGGATATGATTTACGATTATTCTGGAAAGCATTCATGAAAGTAAGTTTTGATGTAGGTCGATATAATGGGATATATGTTACATCAAAGTATTTACAGAAGTTAAGAGTAAAAGGAATAAACCGTAGTATGTTGATGGATAATTGGGTATTGGAGATAAGAGAATTATGGACTTAAATTTTTATTGGAGAATGGGAGATTATGCGCTTGAAGCGTGTCCTAAACAGCTTGCAAGATTTTCAGAAGATGAGCCAAATGAAACTATTGACCTTGTAAAGTATTATCAGTATCAAGGACATGAGTGTAAGTATTCAATCGGATATTTTTATTATAATACAAATGACCCTTGTTGGGAATTAAAGTTTGTCGGTGATAGATTTAAAGAATTGTTAGAAACAGATGTTGTGGCAGTATTTAAGATGTTAAAAGCCGCTTATGATGCATTAGAAGAATGGAGTAATATGTATGGGAAAGATAACTAGAAGAACTGAAATTCATGTGAATAGGATATTGCAAGAACTGAATGTGTTACATGATATCCTTGTTCAAACGTATGATGATTTCGATCTTGATTGGCATTTATTGCAGGTTGAAAATGCTAAAAATTGTTTGATGAATATATTAGGAAGTGGAGATTACAGTGAAAACAGTTAAATTAAATATTTGTCCGTTTCGTACATACACAGAAACAAAACCAGCAATAATGAGAGGTCAAGGCGATATTACTGTTACTGGATTTATGGAATGTCTTGAGCATAAATGTCCAGCATTTTATACTAAAGACGAATATATTCCTGGTACTGGTGTTGGACAAGTTGTAGAATACTGTAAGAGGTTAGACTAATATGGATGTTGCTACATTAAAAGCAAAGATAAAATCTAAACAGTTACCTTCTTTTATGATATTTGCTGGAGAAGAATGGAAAGTACAAGAGATATATCTCCAGCAAATATCGAGGGCGACAAATAAAGATATTGTGAGAATAGATTCCATAACAGATATCTATTCTAGTTTGCGTAATAGGTCATTTATGAAATCTTCTCGTGTTTATGTTGTTCGGGATGATAAAACATTGATGCAGGATGAGAAGTTGCAATCCCAACTTGATACCCTGTTAGCTGATAACATTCTTGTACTGATTCTTACAAATACAGACAAGAGAACACGCTTTTATAAAGCGTTTAAAGCGTCTATAATCGATTTTGAGCGACTTTCAGATGCTATGCTATATAAGTATATACAGAAAGAAATAACTCTCTCAAAATCGAATATAGAGCGTTTAATTGATATTTGTGAACATGACTATGGACGTATCTTGTTAGAGATAGATAAGATAAGGAGATATGTTGATGTTAGTAATAATTAAGGAAGATTTAGAAAAAGCTATTATGGATGTCAAGGTTGCCGCTAGTGAATCTATTAATTCATCTGCACATCGAAATTTGATAGTGAATATTATTGATGGTTTACATAAATATTTGGATGAAACGCTCCCTGTTGTAGATGCGGAAACTGGAGAGATTTTATGATACTTGATGATATTGGATATTTTGTTTATTTTATCACAGATAATGCAAACGCTATAAAAATTGGAAAATCAAGAAATCCGTGGAGAAGATTGAGTCAACTTCAGGCATGTAATCCAAATAATCTTGAAATATTAACTGCATTTGCATTGGATAGTAAAGAAGAAATGGACTATTTAGAAAAACAGTTTCATAAATATTTTGATGAATGTAAATTGCATGGAGAGTGGTTCAAATATGATGATGTTATAGATTGGTTACATAATATTCATAAATTAGATGGTGTTGAATTTGGCGGTAGTATGTCTGATAAAGAATGGAAAGATTACGTTTATGATTACTTATGATGAAGCATTTGAAATATTATTAAAAGATGGAACAATATATCAACCACCTTATGATGCTATATTTGATTTAGTAGATGCGATACTGGATCGGAAAGTAAATGAATCATTCGATCTGTTACAGCAAGCATATGATGTAGGTGAAGCAACAATGGTTATGTTATCTGTATTATATACTAATGCTAAAGCGGTGTTGCAAGTTCAATCATATAAAGGAAATGATTTAAGTAAAGCAACTGGATTGAACGGTTTTCAAATAAAGAACGCAAAAAAGCACGTGGGAAAATACAGCGAAAATGACCTCAACTACATAGTTCGTTTGGTGCAGAAAGTTGAGAGTGGAATCAAAACAGGACAGATGGAAGATGAATTTGCTATGCAATATCTATTGACACATATACTATAATGTAGTATAATATAAGAAGTAAAGAGTGATTCGGCAATACTTCCTCGCAGATGATCGAGGTGTTGACAAACATACAAGAGGTGACGATCAAAAAGGCGAATCTTAGTACACAAAGACTCCGATATGAGTGTATGAAAACCGGATCGGAAGTGAGTCACGGTAGATGTATCGTGTATAATGTCCCATCGCCAAGCGGTAAGGCACAGGACTTTGACTCCTGCATTCACTGGTTCGAATCCAGTTGGGACAGTTCGGCGAGTGTTTTTTCATTGGACTCCTCTCTCTATAACGTTTGGCAGTATCGTATAAACTGCCGTCTCGGATGTATAGCTCAGTTGGTAGAGCAAGCGGCTGTTAACCGCTGGGTCGCAAGTTCGAGTCTTGCTACATCCGCTATCTTTTATGAAGGGAGAGAAAGATATTGGAAATCTGCCCATGTTATAATTGCGGTGAACGCACTATGAAATGTCACGGAACTTGTCAACACTACGGGGACTGGAAAATGCACTGCGAGGAGATTCGTAAAGAAAAGAGAAAGGAGTCAGATTTAAGAGGAGCACATTGTTTTAATAAAGATAGGCTCTGGAAAAAACTGGGAAAGTTATATTATGCAAGATAAGGAACATGAATATTGTTTACGTTGTGGACGTAAATTGAAAAATCCAAATGCACGATTGATTGGTTATGGCAGTGTGTGTCAAAAGAAAATGAAACACGGCGAAACTAAAAAGTTATTTACAGTGAAGGAGAATACTAAATGAAAATGTTTATAATTACATATAATTGGAATGAGGCTTTATTGAAAGAGGAAGTTCCAGCGGAGAATCCAAAAAGGGCAGAGGAACTATTCTTACAAAAGATTCACGGTAACTATGATTTGGATACATTAAATAAAGTATCGTTCCATATTATAAGTATTGATATAGAAAAAGATTGATCAGATGTTATGTAAGCGGCATTAAAGTGCCGCTTATTTTTTTTATCTTTTTTTCGTAATAAGTATTGATTTTCTCATAAATATGTAGTATAATGTAAACAAAAAAAGCACTAAAAAAGTATAGTTTATATAACAGGACAGAGTTTTGTGAAGGATTTTGGTTAGAGAATTTTTAATTAAGGAGGACAAGAAAATGACTAATGCAATGATTATGATGGTACAGACTCAGAAACTTGCGGAACAGGGAATTTTGAAATATACAGGCAAGGTTCTGAAAGGAGTTAACGCACTTGGCGAGGAAGTTGAACTTAAGGAAGTTGAGCCGATCCACACTGTAAAGATTTGGAATGATATGGGATATTTTATCAAGCCTGGACAGCACGCAATAGTAAAGTTTCCGATCTGGTTCTATAAGAAAGGAAAGAAGAAATCAGATGAAGATGAGGAGACAGCACAAGCAAACGGAAGTTGTTATATGAGAACTGCAAGCTGGTTCACATTCGATCAGGTAGAAACAGAAGAGGAGAGAAAAGCAAGACAGGAAGCAATGAAAAACAAATAGTCGAAAACACTCCGAAAGGAGTGTTCTACCAGAGATAGCTTACTGGTACTGATGATGACAGACTACTATAGAAAGGAGAGTATATCATGAAAATAAGGCAATATGAATTACGTCTTGATTCACAGGGTAAGCCAGTTTTAAGGGAAAATAACAACAACTACAAAGTTGATGGAAGGAAGTCTTATACTTCGCCAGATGCACTGAATGAGTTTTTTGGTGATGTAATTGGCATTCGTGATTGTGCGGATGAACATGTTTTTGTAGCCTGCATGGATGTAAAGAATCATATCGTTGGATGTTTTGAAGCATCCCATGGATCAGCTACTGCATCAATGTTTCCGATCCGGGAAATACTCCAGAAGTCATTGATGTTGGGTGCGGTGTCGATAGCTATTTCTCATAATCATCCGAGTGGTGATCCTACTCCGTCTAAAGAGGATATCCTTTCTACGAATCGATTGAAGGATGCGTGTGCGGTAGTTGGAATTAATTTTTTGGATCACATTGTAGTTGGCAGATACGGATATTATAGTTTTATGGAGCATAATATATAAATATGAATTGGAAGATATCTATAGGAAGGAGAATAATAAATGAGAGGTAAAAAGATGTATGAGGTAGAATGTAACCGCACGAATATTAGTCCGCGCCAGTTCTGGACTTATTGCAAAAAAAGGTTCGAACAAAAAACAGGCAACACACTTGATATGTGGATTGATAGTTTTGATGATTGGGAACATCCAGTACAGGTATATGACGATGAATATATGAATACATGGAAACGATGGGACGGAGATGAGGACGGACCGGCAAGGGAGATTTGTAAAATAAAACCATTTGATGTTCATTTATTTTTAGCTGGAGCATATAATTTCATTATGGAATGGGATGATGGTCATGGATATATGTATGCGGTAGAATTTGAGAGGTAATTAGTATAGAAATATAGCTCCCAGTAAATCTGGGAGCTGTTTTTACAGATTTGATTAGTTACAACTAATATTATTTCTTTTTAAGATTCTTAAGTATCCACTTAAGAATCTTAAGTTATAATTATATATTATTTAATATTATTTTGCACATAGCTTAAGATTCTTAAGTATCAGCTTAAGAAAATAATGTTAATAATATGACAAAAATCATAATAAAATGACAACTTTATTTTCTTAAGTTGGAACGTGTTTATTTGTTACTTTATTAATCAATAAATATGTTATCTAATGTTTTTTGTGCTTTTGACTTAAGAAAAGTTTTTGCAAATTTCAATTTGTACGATATACTACTTGTGAAACAAGTAGTTAGAGCACCATAAATGATACAAGCGTATAGCAAGCGCACTATAGAAAGGAGACACTATGATCACTGAATTTTATGGAAAAGTTATTTATGAGGTAGAAAGTAATGGTAAGACTGTAAAGTCAGGAGATAAAATTTCCGCTTGTGGAATTACAGTAGAAATTGCCAAGATCCTCAATGCAGAATGGTGGGATCGTTACGGATGGGATATTGAGTGTATCGACATTAATGGTGAATATCACCACTGGAAACAGTATGAAGATGGTGGGAAGCTGAAAAAGAAATTGGTTGATTGTTACGGATCGGATGTGACTGATTTGTTTAGAAAATATGGATATAACGTATAAGGAGGTATAATATGATACATAAAGTAGAAAAGAATGGAAAGTTTTATGTGGTCGAGACAGGATATGGATTCAATACCGCAAGGTCTACGGTACATTGTTATAATAGGGTTGATCAATTTGGAAGATTGATTGACGGTGAATGTATTTATATGGGCGATTGGGATGATTGTATGAAATTTGTGGAAAGTCTGTAAAATTAGTTCTCCAGTGAATGTGAGGAGCATTTGAAATAGAGGTCAAACTCCACTGGAGATTAGGAGATACCTAAGGGAAGCAGTAACGCTCCTGCAAAGTGGGAACCGTGAAAAGTACCAAGAATCTCTAGGAACTATAGAAAATCAAATAATTCTAGGAGGGAAAGATAATGATTTTACGAATTGAGGCTTATAGTGACCAAGGTTATCAAACCTTGATGAAAAGAGAAATTCCCAGTACTACAAAAAACTGGGAGCGCATACTTCGGAAGATGTATAATTACTGCTCCAAACATTGCAATCAACCTTATATTGATATCTTTGCAGTTGTGATTGAGGAAGGATACCATGAAGTATCCCAGGCATGGGCGGTTGAATACATGAAACATTGTCCAATGAATGATTTACCATTCATGTAAATTGAACAGCTCCCGCGGAGAACGAATAGCAGGTGCGACACTTGCCGGGAGCACTCCCCAAAATTGGGAACTATAAAAACTCAAAAAAAAACAGGAGGTAACAAAATGGAACTCGGAGTAGATTTCACAATGAAGGATATTGTATTTGGACTTGGAGAAAGTCTGCACAAAATTTATAGACAAATCAGATGGGCTTGGACAGGAAAATAAGGAGAACATGAGATGAAATTAATGGAAAATGTGGTTATGCTCCATCTTCATTTTTTCAGAAATACAGTTTGTGGAGAGGAGAAGGAAATGGATATTGCAGTAGAGGAATGTAATAATTATTTCGATGATGAGGAATATAAATCCTGGAAGGAGGATGTATATCAAACGGTATATAATCATTATAATCGTTATGGATATTGGGATAATATTGAAATTACCCAGTATATTGAATTAGATGGTATATTAAAGAGGATAAGTTTATAAGGAGAGAAATATTGATTTGAATTTTATCCCGCTCACGGAGTGAAAAAATTTGAGGCAAAAAAGGAATATCAATTACATAGTTCATAGGAGGTAAATATCATGGCACTTTATAAGGAATATGCAAATACGGAAGCTATTGGAGTTATGTGTCTGTCAAACTGGGGAGGGATCGAGATCCTTGATATTCTGTATGGGATCGAGGATTATGCAGTAGTGTGTTTTAATTTTGGAACTGGTCGACAGAAAATCCGTCGGCATAAAATATGCACCAGTCCGAGTGGTCGTATGTATATTAGAAAGGAGGGTGTAAGATACTACTTGGACAACTTCCTGAAGGTATAATGAGAGGAGGTCCCATATGTAATATGTATATGGATGAGGATGGAACACGCCTCGCCAGTGAGATTCTGGCAGAGGTAAAACAGAATACCCGGCGATGGTTCTGGGCGTTTTGCATTATGGTAGTGATGGAGCTGACTATTATCATAGGATTTATGTGGTATATAAGCCTGCCGACAGATTTCGAGGATGTCCAAATTCAGAATGATGCCGGCAATGCCAACTATGTGGGAGGCGATATATCGGGAGGACTGTATAACGCCAGTCCGGATGATGTAGATAGGTAGTATTGAACACCGAGACGTGTTCCGGGGAGTGGGGAGTTGTTACGATTGACAGCTCCCCGCTTTTATTGTAAAAAGATTACAGATGGAGTAAAAATATGATAAGAACGAGATACGGGGACCAGCGCATAAATATGTGACAAATACAATAAAATAGTTATATCTGAAAATTCAAGTTTTCAGAATTTTACTATATATAGCTCGTTTTCTGACAACTTAAAAGATATAGTAAAATAACTGAAAATTTAAAATGTGTCGATAAAAAAGTATGACGATAGCAGACCTAAATTTAAAAAATTATCAAACAATAGTTTAAATTGTTTATGTAGAATACAATGTTCTGACTATTTAAAATTTGAAAGGTTTGACAATTCAGTAAGTTATGTAAAAATGTTCCTTAATTATTGAAAATAATGTGTTAATTTAATGAATTGTTTTAATATCGGACACATTATGATATTTACTATAATTATTTTATTACGATTTATACATTTTTATGATCTGTTTTGAGACGATGGACAGTAATAATTATATACAAATAATGATAATAAAATGACACACTTAAAAAAATAAAGTTTATCTGTAAAAAAAGAAATTTTATAAAGTTTAGAAAACATAATTTATACTTAAGAAAATAAAGTTTGTGTACACAATATCATTTTTTTATGTCATGTAATTATTATTACGATTGAGTTTTCAGAATAGTGTCAAAACCGGGGACTTTATTTTCGGAATTGTGTTTGTTATAATTGACTTGTAACAAGTTAACAAGTCAAGATAAAAAAAATGAAAGCGGCAGCGCCGCGGAAAGGACACACTATGAATACCAAGAAAATGACCAAAACCGAAATGCTCCAGAGACTGACCGAAATGGGAATTAATGTTGCTGAACCCGAAAAGGTTTCCAAGTCCCAGCTTGCCGAAATGATTGTAACCGCGGAGAAGGAGAAAGGCACTATGACAACCACAACCGAGACCCAGAAGGAAGAAATCACCGAGACCGTCACCACCGAGGGTATCGAAAATCCGACGGAGGTTGTTGAAACGACGGAGAAGGTTAACAAGAAGGCGGAGCGCTCCAGTAAGAAGGACGAGGTAGGAAAAGAGGTTGATACTTGGCTTGCCAAGTTCAAGGAAGAGGCTGAAGGCAATGGTAAGACTATTGTTATCAAGACGTGGGAAAAGATCCCGACCTGCCGGAGCCTGAAGGTTGACGGAGTTACCTATTTTGAAATGTACTTCTCCGCCAACGGAGTGCGCCTGAATGCAAAATCCGAGTTGATCCCGGAAGAGGTTCGCCCGGAAGGTTCCAATATTGTAAAGAACGGATTGGATCTTTGCATTCCTACTTTCCAGAATATCGCCGAAGGGCTTACCAAGTATGCCGACGTTTGCCGCAAGTCGCTGGCAGAGAAGGCAGAGAAGAAAGCCGCAGAGAAGAAGGCAAAGGAAGAGGAGAAGAAGGCAGCCGCTGAAAAGGCTAAGGCCGAAAAGAAGGCAGTCAAGGAAGCTAAAAAGGCCGTCGCCGAGAAGGCCGCCGAATAATTCGAAACGCCCCGATTTTGGGGCGTCTGCCGCTGGGATGGGCTCCCGGTACCGATGAGATAGCCTAGAAAGGAACAAATTATGACATATGAGGAACAGGCATTCCGGCAGGGGTATGTATTAGCCAGTGATATTGAGTCCCGAGAAACCCGCCTCGAATTATGGGGAGGAAGCACTAAACACGCCGATTGTATATTCTCCTACACCGAGTGGAAGCGGGAGCAGGAGGGGCGCTGGTACTGGACGGAAGGGCAGATCCTGAACTGGTTATTAGAATGTGCTAGTAAAATGACGTTTCCGGTTCATGCCTTTGCATTAGCTGATTGGGCGCTGGGGTTGATGAAATACAAGGGTTGGGAAAAGAGATAAAAAAGAGTGCTCCGGCACTCTTTTTTTTTCAGCCCCCGAGTTAGCACTCACATATATAGAGTGCTGATATTATCAGATAGTATATAAAATATTTTGTAAAGTAGACACACCTAATACATCGAATCAAATATTCTAAAAAGTCGGCGGGATAAGTAAAAGAGTGAAAAAATACATCATTGATTCTAATATTTAAAGTAAATATTTAAGTAGTTGTATATGAATTAGATACATTAAAAGTAATAGAAAAATAATGAATAGTGTATATCAATAATTATGTACATAACTTAAGTAGTTGTGTATAGATAGAGTGTATTATAATGAATTATCTGAAAACCGGCGCGGCATAAGAAAAAAGATAAAATTTTTCAATAGTTTTTTATTATCAATATACATTATAATAAGTACTATAGATAATATAATAAGATGTATAGATATTATATACAATATAGACTATTGTGAGAAATAATCACACACCTGACAGAAAATAAAAAGAAAACTGACACCGAGTCAGCATAAAATTTTGAAATTTTTGGCCAAAATAGCGAATATTGAGAATATTATACATAAATATGTGCTATTTTTACACAATTTACAGTGATCTATAGCCATTGTGTATACATTTTACTGTATTACTTCTTATTATATATACTATATACTATATATACTATATACTAAAAAACAACTGTATTCGTTGTGTATACAGCTTATTATATTGTATATACAATAGATAAAACAGCTTAAATTGTATAGACAATGACAAGTTTTTGACGTTGGGTATTGAAAAATCCCGGGAGAAATACCGAAAAGACTGAAAACTATGACAAGTTTTTGACGTTGTGTATATAATTCACTGAATTGCGTGAAAATCAGACACACTTTGCATAGCTGACTGAATTGTCAGACAACAGACCCCCTACCCCCCGAATTGTGCGACACTTTCTACGAAACACTACCTCTGACAACCTGAGATTTTTTCGTAACTGTAGCGTCGATTTTTTTTGCAACACAAAAAAGCTAAACGTCGAAACATTAGACAACGCTAGAAAACAACTTTACAATTAAAATAGAATCGCTTATAATAAAGATAAAATAAATGGCAAAGGAGATGCACATCATGGAACATGAAACATTAGCAAGCGAAATTCTGGCAGAGCTGAAACATTCGTGCAGACGTTGGTTTATAGCATTTTGCGTAATGGTATTTTTAGAAATAGCCACTATCGCCGGATTTATGTGGTATATAAGTTTACCCGTTGAATATGAAAATGTACAGATAGAAAATTCGGAAGGATATGCAAATTACGTCGGAAAGAATTTATTAGGAGGGTTGTTTAATGGCAACGATCAGAGTAAGGAAGGGACACAGGTCGAGAAAAAGTAGATCAGGGCCGAGAACATATACTACACGCCGTAGAAGGAGATGATTTTATGGCGCGGAAACGAAAATCTACAACAAGAGCAAAGAACACACCTAGGTTTGATCGGGTTCAGAGATTTCGTAAAAGGACAAAGCGAAGATGAAAGATAATAGAAATACTATTAAGAAACTCCAGATGGCGATTAATACAAAGTTTGGAGAACAATTATTGTATGAGCGTAGGCAGTTCTACAGCACAAAAGAAAAAAGGCCTATTAATATCTATACAATAAAGAAATCTATATTTAACCCTAAAAAAGGAAAAGATGAGGCGTTTGAGTTGTTTAAATCTGCGTCTCAGGTTCAAGTCATTCTTTATTTACGGGATTATTGGTTTGAACTAAACGGCTGGGATGTTCCTATTGATAATGCAGAATGGAACATGATTAAATGCAAAAACGGAATAGGTCAATCCGTTTTAAGAAGGGATAAGTTACCATCATGGGCATACAAGGACAACGAAGTAGACAAAGCGTAGAAACAGAATTAGGCTACAGATTGTCTCCGAGTGAAACTAAGTTTGTTACGTTTTTACTTGAAGAGGGCAATCAACAGGAAGCGGCGAGAAAATTAGTCGCTTGGGAACTTGAACAAGGCATGAGAACTCAGGATGAGGTTGATAAATTTACAGATAATTCGTATTTTGTTATAGGCAAAAAACTGGTTCAAAAGCCTGCTGTTCAGGAAGAATATTGGAAACAGATGGAATGTGTCAGAAAGAGTAATGTAGCTGATGCGACAGAAGTTATGCAATATTTTACAAGTGTAATGAGAGGTGAAGTGAAGGATCAATTTGGACTTGATGCGTCTTTATCTGACAGAACACAAGCGGCTAAAGAACTGGCAAAACGGACTATTGATATTGAAAATCGTATGGCCGGTAAACCAGATGCCGTTGTAGAAATTGCACTCAATTGGCAACGTTAATATAGGAGGTGTTTTTTATGGAATATGCTCCTATTATAATTTCAATCGCATCATTATTATTTGCTATATATTCTCTTGCAAGTAAAAACAGTAAAGAGAACACCTCAGAATTAACCACTGTCATAGTAAAATTAGAGAATATAGGCACGGGAATCAGAGACATAAAAGCTGAAATTGCTGGCATGAAAGATGATCAAAAAGAAGATCATGATAGACTTATTAAGGTTGAGTCTTCTGTATCTTCTTTATGGAAACAATTCAATGAATTTAAGTCTCAGGAGGCAAAGTAAGTTGGATTATCAGATGGGAAAAGGCGTTAAATTTGAACGTATTAGAAGAATCACAGGCTATCTCGTAGGCACTATGGAAAAGTGGAATGATGCTAAAAAAGCAGAAGAACGAGATAGGGTGAAACATAGTTTAGGAGGTATGAAGAAATGATGGAGAATCTCGGAATTGCAAGTGTTGGAGCCATTACAGTGATTTGCTATCTTGTTGGCATGTTCTGTAAATGGTCAAGTCACATAGCAGATGAGCATATTCCTGCTATTGTAGGACTTGCAGGAGCTGTTCTCGGCATTGTAGCGTATTTTACAAAGATGCCTGAATTTGCTGATTTTCACATTGTAACTGCTATTGCAGTAGGCATTGTTAGTGGACTTGCGGCAACTGGCGTAAATCAGATTTTCAAACAGGCAAATAAGGAGCAATAATATATGCGAGGAATAGACATTTCACATCATAATGGGTGGCCGTTTAAGAAAGATACCGCCAGAGCGTATGCTGAATCGAATTTTGTAATTATTAAAGCGACTCAGGGAACGTCTTATAAGTATGTTGATTATTTTGAAAAAGCAATGAAAAAAGCTATTCAAAATGGCAAACTTGTTGGAGCGTATCATTACGCATCTGGCAAAGACGCTATTATGGAAGCTGATTATTTTATATCTGTTGTCACTCCATATCTTGGTAAAATCATTCTTGCACTCGACTGGGAATCAGAACAAAATAGTGCTTGGGGAAAAGATACAAGATGGGCAAAACGTTTTATTGACAGGGTAAGGTTAAAAACAGGATTAACGTGTTTCTTATACACAAATATGGACGGCATTAAACAATGCAAGAATCTTGCTAATAATGTTCCTCTGTGGTTCACTGGTTATCCTGCTAACTCAAATTCTTGGTCTATTCCTAAATGGCCCGATCATTATAGTACTAAGCCCTGGACTCACTATGATATTTGGCAGTATACATCCGGTGGCGATATTGTAGATAGAAATTTATCTAATCTTACTATAGCGGATTGGAATAATTTTACAGGATGCTGTTATTTAGATGAACCAGATTTAACTGTTACTGCTGACGAAGTTATCAAAGTTATGAGCGGATGGATCGGCAAATCTCGTGCTAAAGGCACTCACAAAGATTTGATTGATTTGTACAATTCGTATAAACCACTTCCTCGGGGCTATAAAGTATCTTATACAGATAGCTATTGTGCAGTTACGGTGTCGGATGCGTTTATTGTTTTAGATGCCGTGGATTTAATTGGCGGTGTAGAGTGCAGTGTTCAACGATTCATTGATATATTCAAGAAAAAGGGTATATGGAATGAAGATGGTAGAATCACTCCAAAAGAAGGTTATATAATCACATATAATTGGGATGATACAACACAGCCTAATGATGGTTGGGCAGATCACATCGGAGTTGTTTCTAAAGTAGAAAACGGTTACATTACTGTTATTGAAGGTAATATAAACGGTAATGTAGGCACTCGTAAGATTAAAGTTGGTGATGGTAGGATTCGTGGATATGCTATTCCTGCGTATGGAACACGTAAACAAGTTACTCCTAGTGGCACTACACTTGAGTTAGTTACAGATGTTCTGAAAGGTAAATATAGTACGGGAGATGCTCGTAAATCTATGTTGGGCACTAGATATAATGAAGTGCAAGATTTTATAAACCACATTGCAAAAAGTCCTATTGATATACTTGCACAAGAAACACTTGCTGGAAAATATGGAAACGGTGATACTAGAAAATTGGTATTAGGGAATAGATATGCCGATGTGCAACAGAAAGTGAATGAATTAGTACGTGGCTAGTGCTTTGCAGATCAATTTAAAGGACTGCATAATACCTATGTATGACGATGTGTTAGAAGATATTCTAGGACATCGTCATACACACTATGTATTTGCAGGAGGTCGTGGTAGTACAAAATCATCATTCGTTGGCGGTATAACTATTCCTTTATTAATAATATCAAATCCAAAAGTTCATGCAGTTTGTTTTAGAAAAATTGCTAATACAATTCAAAACTCCATATTCACTCAAGTTGTATGGGGCATCTATCAGATGGGACTTGAATCTCTATTTAAAATTCCAAAAACATATAGTACCCCTATTGTATATATTCCAACAGGACAAAAAATATATTTCATGGGACTTGATGATCCTATGAAAGTAAAATCAATAAAACCAGAATTTGGCTATATCGGCATTACATGGTTTGAAGAATTAGATCAGTATGCTGGTGAAAATGAATTACGTACTGTTACTCAGTCTACCATGCGTGGTGGTGAGAAATTCTGGGATTTTAGAACATTCAATCCACCTATCAGTAAAAATAATTGGGCGAATGAGTATGCGGAAACTTGTGAGATAAAGCGAACGGATAATACATTAGTTGTACGCAATTCATATTTAGATGTTCCGGAAGACTGGTTAGGCAGACAGTTTATATATGAAGCCGAAGATTTAAAAGCTATAAATCCTAGAGCGTATGAACACGAATATATGGGAGTTGCAACCGGTACTGGTGGAGATGTGTTTCAAAATGTTGAACATCTTGATATGGGACAACTTGTACCTAGATATGATATGTATGGCAACATAACTGAAAAAGTTCCTATGTTTGCTACATTTGATCGTATTTATAACGGCATAGACTGGGGATTTGCAATAGATCCTTTTCAATTTGTTCGGATGCACTTTGATAGAAAAAAATTAGATTTATACATATTTGCAGAACACCGATCATGGGAATCTCGAAATGCTACAGTATTTAGGGAATTATATGAAGAAGAAAAACTATTAAAAACAGAAGAACTTGTTACTGCTGATAGTGCTGAACCTAAATCAATAGCTGACTTTAAAGCATATGGAGCATTCATACGTGGGGCAGAAAAGGGTCCGGACAGTGTTAGGTATGGTATTAAATGGTTACAAGGTCTTAATCACATCTATATTGATAAGCGTAGATGTCCATATACATGGAGTGAATTTACAACTTATGAGTATGAAAGAGATAAAGATGGAGAATTTATAAGTGCTTATCCGGATTTAGATAACCACACTATTGATGCTGTTAGATACGCAACTGAACGGTATTGGAAACGGAAAGGAAATTAGTATATGCAATTTAAAGGAGACGCTCATAGTACTAGATTTTTAGAACAGAATCTATGTAACCTTGCCTACGCACAATTTCCCGGCGTTGGTAAATATGATATACCAGAAATGTATCCTGTTCATATTGATAATTTAAAAAATATTCCACTTCAAGGATTTAATTTTGCTTTAAAAGAACAACATCCAGAAAATATAGGTGTCCATTTCTTTTTACATGATTATCAATTTGAACGTGTTTGGAATTATCCTGATAGATACATTGATGTATTAAAGAAATTCGCATTTGTTCTGTCTCCTCAATTTAGTACATACAGTGATATGCCTAAATTAACGCAGATGTGGAATGTGTATAAAAATCGCTGGTGCGGTAGATATTGGCAAGAACATGGTATAAAAGTTATACCTTCTATAACATGGGGCAGTGATGTTGATTTAGAATATTGTTTAGACGGGATTCCGGAACATAGTACAATAGCTATTTCAACAACAGGAGATGGTAGATGGGGAAATTATAAAACTATTCATGAATTTTATGATAAAACACTTAATAAATTAAAACCTGACACCGTGTTACTATACGGTAAAAATTTATCTGATAACTTAAAAGGTAATATAATATTTAAACAACTAATTAGTTCAAAGGTGGCGATATAATGGCATCAACAGGCGATAGAGGTGGAAAATATAAAGGTGTAGATTTATTCGGACATCAATATGACAAAAAAGTTGATTGGGGTACACGGCATTGGCTACATCAAGGTGAATGGGGTAACAAATCTTGGTTTATTGGAAGTGGTGAACGTAGTTTTGACTATATAGATCCGGAAACTGGAATAACAGTTACAATTCGTGCTGATAGTGCAAAAGATGCCGCAAGACAAGCGAGAAATGCCGGACTCATAAAGAAACGTAAAAGGAAGAGGTAATTGTATGTCTTTGTGGAATACAATAGTTCATAAGCTGAAAGGAATTGTTAATAAAATGATTGGTGCAAAAGCTATTGAAAAAGAGTTACAAGTAACTTATGCAATTTCCCCTCAAATGGAAACTGCTATACAATTATGGTCAAATCTGTATAGAGAAAAAGCAGATTGGTTACATGAACCAGATGGAAGTAATCCTGTTAGAGTTGTTAGTCTTGGATTACCTGCTATGATTGCAAGTGAAAAAGCACGAACAGCATTACTGGAGTTTGAATCTGAAATTACTACTCCTAAACAAGAAGTTGCAATAGCTGATCAACCAGATCCAGAAGAAAATCCACTTTCTGTATTACCAGCTGAACCAGTTACAGAGGAGCGTCCTATTGGTGATACTCAACGTGCTGAATACTTGGAAAAACAATACAAAAAACTAAAGAAGCAATTACGCAAACAAATTGAATATGGTATCGCTAAAGGCGGTCTTGTTATCAAACCTTATATTGTTGTAAATAATGTTGATAACTCAGACACAAAAAATAAGATAACGTCTGATATTATACCTACAACTGAAATTGAATTTGATTTCATTCAAGCTGATTCTTTTTATCCTCTTGCATTTGACGCATCTGGTAAGATAACTGAAGCCGCATTTATTCAATCTAAAGTCGATAAAGCTGTTATTTATAGACGATTGGAATACCATAAATGGGAAGACAATGTTGTTACTATTATAAATAAAGCCTATAAAACAACTAATAAGATTGGGATGGAAGTGGCAAATACTGATTTAGGTGATGAGATTCCATTAACGGATGTTCCTGAATGGAGAAACTTTGAACCAGAAGTTAACATTAAAAATGTAGAACGTCCATTGTTTGCATATTTTAAGATGCCCGAAGCAAACACCATTGATACTTTAAGTCCTCTTGGAGTATCTGGATTTAGTCGTGCGGTAAGTCTTATTAAAGATGCAGATATGCAGTATAGTAGATTACTTTGGGAATATGAAGGCGGTGAAATGGCAGTTAATATTGATCGTGATGCCTTCAAATATATGGATGATCCTATGGATGAAAATAAAGGTCACACATCACTAGGTGCTATGCAAGAACGTTTATATCGTAAGGTGGATATAAGTGAAAATGAATTATTTGAGCCTTATGCTCCAGTATTACGTGACAATAATTATATAGCTGGATTAAACACCATTCTTATGAGAATAGAAGATGTGTGTGCAATTAGTAGAGGAACACTTTCTGATAGTGCTGATATAGCAAGAACCGCAACCGAATTAAAGATACTTAAACAGAGAAGTTATCAGGCAAACGTAGAAATCCAACAAGCTATTGAATCGGCTTTACGGGATGTCATTTATGTTATGAATGTTTATTGTACTCTGTACAATGTGGTTCCTGATGGTCCGTATGATGTATCATTCGAATGGGATGACAGTCTTATTGTAGATACATATGAAGAATTAAACGCTAGACTCGCATTAATGGGTGAAGGACTTGTTTCTAAAGTTGAAAACAGAATGTGGTATTTTGGTGAAACTAAGAGACAAGCAAAAGACGCATTAGCAGAAGTAGAAGAAGAAAATATGAGGGCTATGGAACAAGATTTAGTTGTTCAATCTCAAATGCTTGGTCAAGACGATGATGTGTCGAGACAAAATAGATCCAGCCAACAAAAACTTAATCAGAGGGGTATGTCTAATCGAGGTAGAGAATGGAAACAATAACTGATTATCCTTGTGAAAATTGTTTGGATGAGTATTTATGTGATGCACAGAATTGTGATGAGTGTCCCCATAAACAAAAGGAGATAACAAATGCTTAGTGAGGATGCGATTGAAAATTTAATACAACCAATAATTGATCGACAAGAGTATATTAGTAACCAAACTATTCAAATGATAGCTAAAAGAATTGGTGAGATTGGCACATTATCTCCTAAAGATATTGAACGATTAAAGATTTTAGTTATAATGGGCGCTGATATACGAAAATTAAACAAGGAACTTGCAAATTTAACTAATTTGCAAGTTCGTGATATTAAACAACTAATCAAAACAGTTGCCTTAGATTCTTATATAGATGCTAAACCCCTTTATGATTATAGGCATAAATCGTTTATTCCATTTAGTAAGAACACAGAATTAAAAAAGATTGTTATTGCTATAGGAAATGTAACTGCAAAGGAATATTTAAACATATCAAATTCTAAGGCAACAGGATTTTTAATTGGCAATGTTGGCGATAGAAATAATCTTACATTTAAATCTATTGAAGACACGTACAAAATAGCTATTGATAATGCAATTATAGCTTCTAAAAGCGGCATCGTTGATTATAAAACAGCTATGAGAAAAGTTATAAAACAACTAACGGATAGTGGAGTTAGACGTTTAGAATGGGAAAGCGGATACACTCAAAGACTTGATACCGCTGTGAGACGAAATTTATTAGACGGTATTCACGCTGTACAGCAAGCTATGGAAGATAAAATAGGTGAACAAATAAATGCTGATGGTAAAGAATTAAGTGTTCATAAAAACTCTGCATTAGATCATGAACCAATTCAAGGACACATATTTACAAATGAGCAGTGGGAAAAATTACAAAATAATGATGATTTTGAAGATGTGAATGGAAAGAAATTTAGTGGACTTGATCGTGTTATTGGTCAATGGAATTGTAGACATTTTGCATATTCTATAATCATCGGTAAAAGTAAACCCAGATACACTCAAAAACAATTGGATGAATTTATAAGGAAAAATCATGAAGGCTACACATTGCCAGACGGAAAACATTTAACAATGTATGAATGTACCCAAATGCAACGTAAATTAGAGACTAGAATAAGATATGCTAAAGAAGAACAGATGGCATATCAAGAAGCAAACGATATAATTGGTGCTAGAAAAGCAAGACAAAAAATCATTCGTTTAATAAATGAATATAAAATTTTTAGTAAGAACTGTGGACTAAGTGCTCAGAATGATAGGATTAGTGTTATTGGATATAATGCAATAAAAGTATGATATAAATACTTTACATATTTAATTTATTGTAGTATAATATAAACGATAAAAGGATTACCATAAATTCTTTTATTAAACACAATCTAACCGCAAACCGTAATGCGGATATATAAATAACGGATATAAAGGATTGTAAAGGAGATTATATAATATGACAATCGAGGAACTTTTTAAGCAAGCAGAAAATGGTACTCTAACATTTGAACAATTTACTAAAGCGGCTGGTACAGCAAAATTTGTGGATCTTTCAGAGGGTGATTATGTTTCTAAAAACAAATACAATGAAGATTTACAAAAGAAAGATACTGAAATTGAAGGTCTTAAAACAACCGTTGCTACTCGTGACGGGGATTTAAAGGATTTGAAAAAGCAGTTAAAAGAAGCTGGCACTGACGCAGATAAACTCTCTAAACTATCCGGCGATTTAGAGGAGTTACAAAAGAAGTATGATACAGATACAAAAGAACTTGAGCAAAAACTGGAACAGCAAGCGTATGAGTTTGCAGTAAAAGAATTTGCAGGTACCCAAGAGTTTACCAGTAATGCGGCAAAAAGAGATTTTGTTAATTCCATGATCAATGCAAAACTTAAATGGAACTCTGACAAAACCGCGATTGAAGGCACGGATGAGTTTACAAAAAAATACAAAGAGG
>Ga0326512_10000663_pt1 | contig 29245 bp, 35 predicted proteins | sample 1_2617_0518_D_FD_203652 | JGI IMG/M metagenome (GOLD analysis project Ga0326512, IMG submission 203652) | Bovine rumen microbial communities from UC Davis, California, United States - 1_2617_0518 | ecosystem: Host-associated > Mammals > Digestive system > Stomach > Rumen | place: USA...
CTTAAAAATTTCTCCGGAGGAGATTTTTAGGGAATGTTTTCCGGTTGACAGTGCTTGAAAGGGTTCATAAGGCTCATAAAAAGCTGGCCTCTTTGCTTATTCTCCTTTCAATGTGTACGTATAGATCTCATATCGCCTTGTGAACTCTTTTAAGCACTGTTGAAACCATTTAAAAGTATGGTGAAAGTCGTTTGAAAAGTTGAAATATTTAAGAGGAGTCGATAAATATGAAGTATTATGGCAAAGAACTTTATCACCATGGGATACTCGGTATGAAGTGGGGGGTCAGACGTTACCAGAAAACCAATGGAGCTTTGACCGCGGAAGGCAAAATGCGTTACCGTAAAAGCGACAGCTCGGTAACAAAAAAAGTAAAACAAGATAACAACATGAATAGGATTGCGCGTGGACGTGCTGAGGTTAATAGTAAACTGCAAAAGGCAAGAGCGGAAAAAGAGAGTAAGGCACAAATGAGGAAAAACTATTTGTTAAGATACGGTCAATGGAAATCGTCATGCAAGAAAAAATCAGGTTCGCCTAATAGTATATTCGACATAGACGATCCCGATTTGGTATCGCTCTACATTGACGATGAAGATTTCCGCAATGAATATGGAATTTCAGATGCCGATTATAAACGTTTCAAGAAATTAGATTTATAAAAATGCTGTGGAGGCGATCAATACGCAAAAGTCTGATAAAAATGCAAAGGGAAAACGCATTCGACCCGCTTTAACTCCCGAAGCAAGAGAAAACCAACTGATTTCTTTAGCGGTTGATCTCGCCGAGCAGCAGTTGCTTGACGGCACTGCATCTTCGCAGGTAATAACCCATTATCTGAAGCTTGGATCTACAAAGGAACGGCTTGAGAAGCAGATAATGGAGGAACAGAAGAAACTACTTGAAGCCAAGACAGAAGCTATACAATCCGCTAAGCGTGTGGAAGAACTGTATGCGAACGCTTTGAACGCTATGAAGAATTACAGCGGTCGAAGTGGTGACGAAGAAGATATTTAATAGGTTATAGACACTGTTTTTTACAGTGATTTATATACAAAAAAGACCGTATGCGCAACCATACAGTCTGAGAGTTTCTCCTTATTCAATTATTTCGGTTTGATGTGTGTTGAAAGTTAAGACTGAGATTAAGCGTTATATGAATAACACATTTTTCCGTTAACTTCTTTGATCTTGCTGTTTCGTAAGACAGCGTCAATAATCTTTTCAATCAATTTACCGATAAACGGAAAAATCTATCAAAAAAATAACTGACGGAGAAATTGTTTATTGCTCATTGACTCACCTCCCTTGGGAACCTCTTTGCTTTTTTATTATACATCACATACAGGAGGAGAGTCGATCGTGCAATGTACAAAAAGGAAACAATAATGAACCTTAATTACACAAAACTATTAAAGCTAAAAACTTTTGAGGAACGTTTCCGATATTTGCGGCTCGGTGGAAAAGTCGGAGCGGAAACCTTCGGCTTTGACCGATATGTTAATCAAAAGTTTTACAAATCCGCAGAGTGGAAAAGAGTTCGTGACAAAGTGATATTGCGTGACCATGGATGCGACTTGGGAGCGGAAGGTCACGATATTTTTGGCAGAATACTTATTCACCATATGAATCCGATTGCGGTAACGGACATCGAACGCTGCACGGATATTCTTTTGAATCCCGAGTATCTTATCTGCGTTTCTCATATTACACATAACGCTATTCACTACGGAGACGAGAGCTTGTTGGTAAAAGCTCCGATGGAGCGAAAACCGAATGACACTTGTCCGTGGAAAAAGGAGGTATAAATGGACAGAGAAAGCATACTTACATCTATAAAAAAGCTGTTAGGTATAGCGGAAGACTATACGCAGTTCGATACAGATTTAATCATACACATAAACACTGCTTTGTCGATTCTCACACAGATCGGAGTAGGTGATGAAAACCGGTATTCCATGGTCGACAAAAGCACAACATGGGATACGCTATTAGGCTATGAGTCAAAACTCGATATGGTTAAAACTTATGTGTATCTGAAAGTGAAAATCCTGTTTGATCCTCCGCAAAGCTCGGCTGTAATGGAGGCTATCAACAGGACAATAAGCGAGTTGGAATGGCGAATACTTGTGGCGACAGATCCAACGGAAAATGAGGAGGAAAATCAAAATGAGTAATACACTTTACCATCACGGAATAATGGGTATGAAGTGGGGTGTCAGACGTTACCAAAATCGGGATGGAACTTTGACTGCTGCCGGACGTAGACGGCTTGGTAATATGTCTGATAACGACATTGAAAGGTTAAATCGTGACAACGATCGAGTTCGATCTCATGCGCATCAGCAATCCGCTAACGATTACCGTGTAGCAGGCGTAGGATTACAGTCAGCGAGCAATATAGCGAGAAGCGGTGCTAACATCAGAAGGCAATCTAAGGAAGCAAAACGAGTAAAAGAAATGAACAAAATAGATCTGTCTCAAATGTCTGACGCTGAACTTCGAGAAGCCGTAAATAGATTAAACATGGAAAAAAGTTATAGATCCTTATCGACCGAGCAAATTATGACGGGTAGCGATTACCTTTCATCAGTATTGGCAATAACGGGAGATGTATTGGCGATAGGCGGTTCGATTGCGACCATTGCGCTTGCTATTCATCAGATTCGAAGCTAAAGAGAGATAACTATGAGCAGAAACGAACTATCTCATCACGGTATTCGAGGACAAAAGTGGGGTGAGCGTAACGGACCGCCTTATCCGCTTGATGACAAGGCGCATTCAAAATCCGAGAAAAAAGCAAAATGGAAATATTCTCTTAACCGCAATACAAACAGTGATTCTGTCCTTAAAAAGATTTCCGATTATTCGACTGCCTCGGGTCAACTTTCTTTTAAACAAAGAAAACGTAACGGGAATGCAAATAAAGCATCCTCAAAGACAACTTCTCCCTTGCAGGAGCGATTCGCATCGCCTTTTAAGAAAGCGGGTATCATGTCTTCGAACGGAATACATACAAGCGATATTCATGCAGTTAAGCTATTTACACCCAGACCATTAGGCGACAAGGGAATACGGATACAAACAGGTTCGATCGTACAGCACGTGATGTCGACTCCGACTAAGGACTTATCTGACCGCGATTATTTATTTGTTGCTGCGACCGAAGCCGATAAAAAGAATTACGGCGGCTTCTTTGCCGCTCTTACCAAGTATCGGAATAATGTTGATACCATGTATAAGATGAATATGACAGTGGTGAACGATCTTGTGTCACCATCTAAAAAAGAACGTGTGGACACTTTTATTGAGATTTATAAAGAAGACCCTGTCAGGGTGTCTCGTCAGCTTGCCGAATTCAACAAAAGAAATTATGCTGGACAATACAAAGAAACCGTTGACGAACTTGTAGATAAGTATAGCCATATGTCAATGCGGCAATTAAAAAACATGGGGTACTATACTTATGCAAATTCATGGTTTGACCCAGAAGCGGGTACTCTCGGAGATATGAGAGATAAGCTTGAGAGTCGAGGATACAACGCAATAATTGATGACAACGATAAACGCTCTTTTGTACAGTCCGAAGCGCCGCTTATTGTATTCAACATTATGGACAATCTTGGAGACATAAAGGTGACCGAGTTGACAACAAGTGAAATACGACGAAATATGCTTGATTGGCAGGACATGAAGCATTCGGACAAATAGAGAAATCAAAATGATAAAGAAGGAGTAATGTATGCCCCTATCAAACACCGCCACCCCGAAATACTACGGACAATTTCGTGAAGCCGTAATGCGTGGAGAAATCCCCGTCTGCGAAACCGTCTCATTAGAGATGAACCGCATAGACGAGCTTATCGCAAATCCGGGGATTTACTATGATCCCGAACCCGTAGAGGGCTGGATAAGATTTTGTGAGAACGAGCTTACCCTGACCGACGGCTCGGATTTGCATTTGCTCGATACATTTAAGCTGTGGGGCGAGCAGGTGTACGGATGGTATTATTTCGTTGAACGCTCCGTCTATGTTCCCAGCGAACACGGACACAGCGGCAGGTACGTTAATAAGCGAGTTAAGAAGCGACTCATCAACAAGCAGTACCTTATAGTTGCAAGAGGTGCGGCAAAAACCGTCTACGGAGAATGTCATCAAGCATACGGATTAACAGTCGACACCTCCACCACTCATCAGGTCACTACCGCTCCGACAATGAAGCAGGCAGAGGAGATACTGTCGCCGTTCAGAACAGCTATTGCAAGATCAAGAGGGCCGCTGTTTCAGTTCCTTACGGAAGGATCGTTACAGAATACCACCGGTTCAAGAGCAAACCGAACAAAACTTGCCTCGACCAAAAAAGGCGTTGAAAATTTTTTGACAAACTCTCTGCTTGAAGTACGTCCCATGAGTATCCCAAAACTGCAAGGTTTACAGAATAAGTATTCAACAGTCGATGAGTGGCTTTCGGGCGATATTCGAGAGGACGTAATCGGTGCTTTGGAACAGGGTGCTTCAAAAGTCAACGACTATCTTATCATAGCTATGAGTTCCGAGGGTACTGTTCGGAACGGGTCGGGTGACACAATCAAAATGGAGCTTATGGACATACTTAAGGGCGACTATATTAACCCTCATGTGTCTATATGGTGGTACAAGCTCGACTCTGTTGACGAAGTCGGAAAGCCCGAAATGTGGCTGAAAGCGAATCCAAATCTGGGAAAGACTGTAAGCTATGAAACGTATCAGCTGGACGTTGACAGAGCTGAAAAAGCCCCTGCCGCACGTAACGATATTCTTGCAAAAAGATTCGGTTTGCCTATGGAAGGTTATACCTATTACTTTACATACGAAGAAACTCTGCCGCACAGAAAAAGAGATTACTGGCAAATGCCCTGTGCGTTGGGTGCGGACTTATCGCAAGGCGATGACTTTTGTGCATTTACGTTTCTGTTTCCTTTACAGAACGGTGCGTTTGGTGTTAAAACCAGAAACTATATTTCTTCGCGAACATTAATGAAACTCCCCGCCGCTATGAGGTTGAAGTACGACCAATTCATGGCAGAAGGGAGTCTTATTGTTTTGGAGGGAACTGTTCTTGATATGACGGAAGTTTATGAGGACTTGGATAATCACATAAACGAATGCTGTTACGACGTTCGCTGCTTTGGGTTTGACCCATATAACGCAAAAGACTTTGTAGCACGCTGGGAACAGGAGAACGGTCCGTTCGGTATTGAGAAAGTTATACAGGGAGCAAAGACGGAATCCGTGCCGCTCGGAGAACTAAAGAAGCTCGCGGAGGATAGAATGTTGTACTTTGATGAAGAGTTAATGACGTTTGCTATGGGCAACTGTATTACTCTCGAAGACACAAACGGCAACAGAAAATTATTCAAGAAACGCTATGAGCAGAAAATAGACGCAGTGGCTGCTATGATGGACGCTTATGTTGCGTATAAAATCAACAGGGAGGCTTTTGACTAATGAAATACTATGGAAAAGAACTATACCACCACGGCGTCCAAGGCATGAAGTGGGGAGTTCGACGTTACCAGAATAAAAATGGCGGTCGGACTGTTTCGTCAGAAGGGCAGCATTACAAAAGCGGTAAAAAGAAAAGCATAATCGGAAAGAGGGAGCGAAAGGCATTCAAAATCGTTAAGGACGAAGCAATAGTTCCCGAACTCAAGAAAGCCGCCGTCGTCGCAGGAGTTACCGCTTTGGGTGCAGCGGTTGCGTATGCTTCTTTAAACCCCAAAATTAGAAGCACGACGTATAATCTTGTGAAGAAGGTTGCAAGGTCAAACACCGACAGCATTGCAAGATTTACCGATAACGGTATCAACTTTGTGCAAAGTGTTGTCAAATCACGACCTGCTCAGACAGCTATTAAGGTTGCGGGCGCAGTGGAAACCGGAAGAACGGCATACAAAGTACATAAGAGATTTCAGAACGAAGGAGTTTATAAAGACTATAACATCCGCTTTAAACGTCGTAAGAAAAAGACAACCCGTTAGAGATTGTTCCAATCAGGAGGGATGGATATCTGGCATTACAATTACACTAATGAACTTTTTCATCACGGGATTAAAGGTATGAAATGGGGTGTCAGAAGAACAAAAGAGCAACTGGAGCATGATAGATATTCCATTGAAAGCAAATTAAAGAAACGTTTGCCGAGCATCGTAACTCCAAATAGCCTTAAAATCAGGAGCATTTCTGATCATGCATTAGAATGAACCGAGGATCCTACTCGTCGGGTTACCGCAAAAGAGATTACTAAAGCCTTGACAACTCCGATACATATAGGTACAATAAAAACAGATAAACAAGGCAGAAAAAGTCAACGTTTTATAGGCTATGACGCAACAGTAAACGTTAATCCCGATAACGGATTAATCGTTACTGTTTGGAAAACAGGCAGACGTACTGTAAGAAAATATTCGAAAGATGGTGGATGATAATGCTTACAAATAATGAAAAAGCTTTCATTGCTTCGTTAGGTCTTAAGCTCGATTTCGATAATCTGACCGATGATTGGGGTGAAATAGAGGATATAGTTGCGGACGCTCTTCAGATAAACGGATTCGATGACGATTACAATCCCACTTCGATCGGTGTTATGTGCGAGTCTATATTGGACAAAATACCGATAGACTAAGGATTACAATATAAGTAAGGTGAAAAATTCAAAATGAACACATCAATAAGTTCCAAGCTGAAACATGCTTGGAACGCTTTTTTTAATAAAGACCCGACTTATTATCACGATATAGGCTCGGGTTATTCTTATCGTCCTGACCGCCCGAGACTGACAAGAGGAAACGAGAAAACCATAGTCAATTCTGTGTACAACCGTATTGCCCTTGATGTTGCGGCGGTAGATATTATGCACGTCAGACTTGACGAGAACAACCGCTACCTCGAAACGATAAACTCAGGACTTAATAACTGCCTAACACTTGAAGCAAACATCGACCAGTCAGGCAGAGATTTTATTCACGATGTCGTAATGTCTATGCTCGACGAGGGCTGCGTAGCTATTGTTCCCGTTGATACGAATGTTAAGCCTATGGAGAGCGGTTCGTTCGATATTCTGACAATGAGAACGGGGAAGATCCTTGAATGGTATCCTCGGCATGTCAAGGTTAGGGTGTACAACGAAAAGACGGGACTAAAAGAAGACATAGTAGCGTCGAAAAGAACGGTTGCTATTATACACAATCCGCTATATGCGGTAATCAATGAGCCAAACTCTACAATGCAGAGGCTTATCAGAAAACTGAATCTACTTGACGCTGTCGATGAACAGAGCAGCTCGGGTAAGCTCGATCTCATCATACAGCTCCCTTACGTAATCAAGACAGAGGCAAGAAGAAAACAGGCGGAAAATAGACGAAAAGAAGTTGAACGACAGCTTGAGGGTTCAAAGTACGGTATAGCTTATACCGATGGTACGGAAAGAATTACACAGCTCAATCGCCCTGTCGAGAACACCTTAATGTCGCAGGTTGAGTACTTAACGAGTATGCTTTACAGCCAGTTAGGTATCACCCAAGCCATTATGGACGGAACAGCAGACGAGAAAACTATGCTTAATTACTACAATCGTACAATAGAACCTTTTCTATCAGCTATCGTTGACGGGATGAAAAGAACGTTTTTGACCAAAACGGCACGTTCGCAAAGGCAGTCGGTCGAGTTCTTCAGAGATCCGTTCAAGCTTGTGCCTGTATCGCAGATTTCCGAGATAGCCGATAAATTTACCCGAAATGAAATAATGTCCTCTAACGAGATAAGGCAGATAATAGGCATGAAACCGTCAAGCGATCCAAAAGCAGACGAACTGCGAAACAAAAACCTGAATGTTTCAGCCGAAGAAGCTTTACCTTTTAAAGAGGGAACAGAAGAAGGAGGAGAAATTCAAAATGAAGTATGATTTCAGCGGTTGGGCGACGAGGAATAACCTCAAATGCTCGGACGGACGTGTCATACTAAAAGATGCGTTTAAATCAAACGACGGTGAAACTGTGCCGCTTGTGTGGAATCATCAGCACAACGACGCATTCAACGTTCTCGGACACGCTCTTTTGGAGAATCGTGACAGCGGCGTATATGCCTACTGTACATTCAATGACACGGAGTCGGGCAGAAATGCAAAGTTGCTTGTCGAACATGGAGACGTTTCGGCATTGTCAATTTATGCCAACAGATTGAAACAGCAAGGCTCGAACGTTTTGCATGGAGAGATACGTGAAGTGAGCCTTGTTCTTGCAGGAGCAAATCCCGGCGCATTTATAGACTCCGTTATCAGTCACGGTGAAATATCGGACGAGGAGGCTATTATTTATACAGACGAATATATTTGTCTGAAGCATTCCGATGATACGGAAGACGAAGAAACAGAAAAGGAGAAACCTGACATGGAAAAGAAGAAAAACGAAGAAACAGTGGAAGACGTGTTCAACACACTTACCGAGAAGCAGAAAAAAGTAGTGTATGCTCTTATCGGTCAGGCATTAGAAGATGCCAAAGGAAGAGAAGACGACGAAGAAGATGATGAAGATGGAGGTAACAACATGAAACACAATATTTTCGATAATGACGAAAGCTATCAGGGTGATGTAATCTCCCATGCCGAGATGACTGCCGTTATTGCCGATGCTAAGCGTTACGGCAGTATGAAGGACAGCGCTATTGCGCACGGTATTGAGGACATTGAGTACCTGTTCCCCGATGCTCATAATCTCGACACGCCGCCTGAATTTATTAAGCGTGACATGGGCTGGGTAACAAAGGTTATGAACGGAGTTCATCATACACCTTTCAGCCGCATCAAGTCTATGTTTGCCGACATTACGGAGGACGAGGCAAGGGCAAAAGGTTATATTAAGGGTAACCTTAAGAAAGACGAAGTGTTCAGTCTGCTTAAGAGAACAACCACCCCGACAACTGTTTACAAGAAGCAGAAGCTCGATCGTGACGATGTCGTTGATATTACGGACTTCGACGTAGTAGCTTGGCTCAAGACGGAAATGCGAATGATGCTCGATGAGGAACTTGCAAGAGCGTTCCTTATCGGTGACGGCAGACTTTCTTCAAGCGATGATAAGATCAACGAGCAGAACATCAGACCTATTGTGTCCGATGACGATCTTTACACGATTAAAGCAGAGGTAGAAGTTACAGCTTCCATGACTGCCGAACAGCGAGCGAAGGCGTTTATCCGTAAGGTGATCAAGACGAGAAAGGACTACAAGGGTTCGGGTGAGCCTACTCTTTATACAACGGAAGATATGCTCACAGATTGTCTGCTTATCGAGGACACAACAGGCAGAGTTATCTATGATTCTGTTCAGAAGCTTGCCAGCGTGCTTCGTGTTAAGGAGATCGTTACAGTACCCGTCATGGAAGGCGCAAAGGGCAAGAAGGGCGGCGATCTGCTCGGTATAATTGTAAACCTTTCCGACTACAATGTCGGTGCAGATAAGGGCGGCGCTGTTAATATGTTCGACGATTTCGACATCGACTACAATGCTCAGAAGTACCTTATTGAAACACGCTGCTCGGGAGCGCTTACTAAGCCTTATTCGGCTATCGCTCTTGAAACAAAGACCGTAACGTCTGGCGGAAACGGCTAATCAAAGGAGAAATTCAAAATGGCAAAATTTTACGGAGCAATCGGCTATGGCATATCTGAAGAAACCGTTCCCGGAGTATGGGAGGATAAGATCATTGAACGATATTATTACGGCGATCTCATCAGAAATACACGACGTATACAGAATTCGGAATACCTGAACGATAACGTAAACATTTCCAATGAGATAAGCATCATAGCCGATCCGTATGCCAACGAGAATTTTCACTTGATGCGGTACGTTACTTTTATGGGTACTAAATGGAAGATAAATTCTGTCGAAGTTCAGTACCCACGGCTTATTCTTTCGATAGGAGATGTTTACAATGCAAAACAGGCTTAAACTCCACGAAGAGCTTGTGAACGTTCTCGGAAACAGGAATGTATATTTTCAGCCTCCCGAGTCTGTGAAGCTTAGCTACCCGTGCATTATTTATTCTCTCGATAATTATGACATCAGATACGCAGACAATAAGCCGTACAAGAGTATCGCAAAATACTCAGTCAGAATAATTGATAAGAACCCCGACAGCGCCATTAAGGATAAACTGTTGGGGTCTTTTTCTATGTGCAGGTTTGACAGAGCCTACACAGCAGATAACTTAAATCACTATATTTTTTCACTTTATTATTAGGAGGAATGACAAATGAGTAAACTTGTCTGGGACGAAACGAGCAAACGTTTGTATGAAACAGGCGTAAAGATGGGCGTTCTTTATCCGCAGGGCGCGAACGGAGCTTATCCGAAGGGAGTAGCATGGAACGGTCTGACAGCCGTAACCGAAAACCCTTCGGGCGCAGAATCAAATCCGCTTTATGCCGATGATATTAAATACATTGATTTGAGATCGGCAGAGGAGTTCGGCGCAACGATAGAGGCTTACACCTATCCCGATGAATTTGCGGTATGCGACGGTTCGGCAGAGATCGCAACCGGTGTTACTATCGGACAGCAGGTAAGAAAGGCTTTCGGCCTTGCGTACAGAACCACACTCGGCAATGATACCGAATTTAACGACTATGGTTACAAGCTCCATCTTATATACAACGCAACGGCTTCTCCATCTGAAAAAGGATATCAGACTATTAACGATAACCCTGAAGCTATTACGTTTTCATGGGAACTCACAACTACACCTATCGCAGTAACAGGTTTTAAGCCGACAGCGGCTATTACTATTGATTCTACAAAAGTAGATGCGACCAAACTTAAGACACTTGAAGGTATTCTGTACGGAACAGACGAACAGGATGCACGTTTGCCGCTTCCTAATGAGATCGCAACTATTTTTTCGACTAACTAATACCGAAAATTGAAAGGAGAATACCACATTGATAAAAAAGACCATGACGTTTACCGATTACAATGGTAACGAAAGAACAGAGGATTTCTACTTTAATCTGACAAAAGCTGAACTCGCCGAAATGGAGCTTTCCACAACCGGCGGTTTAGGTCAGATGATTCAAGACATCATCAATGCTCAGGACACGCCTCGCATCATCTCTATCTTTAAAGATTTGGTGCTTAAGTCGTACGGTGTGAAATCCGCCGACGGCAGAAGATTCATTAAGAGTAAGGAACTCTCAATGGAGTTCGCACAGACGGAAGCGTATTCCGATCTGTTTATGACGCTTGCGACCGATGAAGCAGCCGCTACAGAGTTTGTAAACGGTATCGTTCCACAGGAAAAGAAAAATTAACCGAAAAGGAGACTAAAGATGCTGACTATTGTTATACCGAAAGGCGAACAATACGACTCGGTAAATAACCTATTCATTGAAACAAAAGAACAAACTCTTGTTTTGGAACACTCTTTAGTCTCCGTTTCAAAATGGGAAGCAAAATGGCACAAGCCATTCATAACTAAAGAAAAAAAGACTCCCGAAGAAATTCTGGATTACATAAAATGCATGACGATAACTCAGAATGTTGACCCAAACGTCTATAATCTTATAGACAACAAGCTTATTCGGGAGATTTACGATTATATAGACGATTCCATGACGGCTACTACGTTTTCCAAAGATAATTCGCCTCCGAGCAGAGAGGTTATCACATCAGAGCTTATCTATTACTGGATGATCTCTTTGAATATTCCTGCCGAGTTTCAGAAATGGCATCTTAATCGGCTACTCACGCTCATCAAGGTTTGTAGTATAAAGAACGCACCGCCTAAGAAAATGAGTAAACGAGAGCTGATGAGCAGAAACAGATCGCTGAATTCCGCAAGAAGAAAAGCGATGAACAGCAGAGGGTAGGCTAATGATAAAGATAAAACAAAGGGGAAGTTTTAAGCATACGGAGACGTTGTTTGAGAGAATAAAAAAAGTCATAGCCAATGACTTTGGATTGAAACTCGAACAGTATGGACGAGCGGGTGTCAACGCTCTGTCTGCCGCAACGCCCGTCGACAGCGGCGAAACAGCAGATTCATGGGATTATACTATCACCGCCGATAAAAACACGGTGAGAATCACGTGGACTAATTCTAACGTTAAAGACGGAATGAATGTTCCGGTAGCGGTAATCCTGCAATACGGACACGCTACGGGAAACGGAGGTTATGTTCAGGGAATTGATTACATCAATCCCGCGTTGAAACCTTTGTTTGACGAAATAGCAATAAAAGCTTGGGAGGAAGTGACTAAAGCATGAGCGCTACAATAGACAACAGAGTCGTACAAATGGAGTTCGACAATAAGCAGTTTGAGAACAATGCAAAAACTACTATGTCGACTCTCGACAAGCTCAAGCAGAGTTTAAATTTCAGTTCTTCGGTAAACAGCCTTTCGAAGCTTCAGGATGCGGGAAGGTCGTTTTCGCTTAGAATAGTTACCGACAGTATCGATTCTGTTTGCGACAGGTTTTCTACTATGGGAATAGTAGGCGCTACCGTAATTCAAAATCTTACCAACTCCGCCATCACTATGGCGAGAAAGATGACGGGTCTTTTCACAACTCCTTTAGTCGAAGGCGGTAAAAACAGAGCTTTAAATATTGAGCAGGCAAAGTTTCAGCTGCAAGGCCTCGGTGTTGAATGGGACACTATAAAAGATGATATTAATTACGGTGTAAAAGACACCGCTTACGGTCTTGACGCAGCGGCAAAGGTTGCTTCACAGCTTGTAGCCTCAAACATAGAAGTCGGCGATTCAATGAAAACCTCGTTGAGAGCCGTATCCGGTGTTGCGGCTATGACCAACAGCTCTTATGAAGAAATAGGTCATATTTTTACAACAGTTGCGGGTAACGGAAAACTGATGACCGAACAGCTCAGAATGTTGTCTGCAAGAGGCTTGAATATTGCAGCCGAACTCGGCAAGCAAATGGGTAAAACTGAAGCCGAGATCAGAGATATGGTCTCAAAAGGAAAGATCGACTTTAAGACCTTCGCCGAAGCGATGGACAAGGCGTTCGGCGAACACGCAAAAGATGCCAATAAGACGTTTACGGGTGCTATATCAAATATGAGAGCCGCCCTGTCCAGAATAGGAGCGGACATTGCAACTCCCGCTTTTGAGAACCTTCGTAAAGCCATAAATGCACTTACGCCGGTGATCGACGGTGTTCATGAGAGCTTAAAGCCCGTTATAGAACTGCTTACAAAGGGAATGGAAAAAGCTTCCGATTATGCAGTTAAGGTTCTTGAAGGTTTCGGCAAGGTGGAAGAGGAAAACCTCGATCATCTCGAAGAGATCGCCAATCGTGTCATCGCAGGCGAGTTCGGCATGGGCGAAGAAAGACGAAAAAATCTTGAAGCTCTTGGCTATTCTTATGAAGACGTTCAAGCAAAGGTAAATGAACTGTTGGGAGTTGCCTCAAAAGTTACGAAGTCGAGAGATTTCAACACTTTGACAAAAATTGTTGAAACACTTGTAAAATCTTTTACTAATCTCGGCAACGGTCTTTTACAGGTAGTCAAGCCTATAAAGGAATCATTTGAAAAAGTGTTCCCTCCGCTGACTCTTGCGAAAATTCAGAGCTTTGCCGACGGAATCGAGCAGTTGACCGCAAAATTCAAAATAAGCGATAAAACGACCGATAAGCTAAGCAGAACATTTACAGGGCTTTTCAGAGCCGTTGACATGGCAAAGAGAATCGGCGTGCTGCTTCTGAAAGCTATGTCTCCGCTGCTGTCTGTATTCGGGCAGATAGGCAGCCTGATTCTTGACGTTGCTGCATGGTTCGGAGATTATATTTCCGCTATGGACGAAACCGAAAAGAAGAACGGCGTTTTCGGAAAGATCATGCAAAAAGTATCCGATTTTATCGCTAAAGCATCGAAAAAGATCAATGAAGTTTTAGGAAGCATACCCGATAAAATCAAAAGCGTATCAGGGACAGTGAAGACAAAGCTTTCGTCTTTGAAGAGTATGTTTTCGACTTTCTTTGAATCGTTCGCACAGGGATACAAAAAAGTCACAGGTGTCGATTTACATATACCAACGATAAAAGAGCTTATCGGTTTGGTTCTCAATCTGAAGGAGAAATTCATTCAGACTGCGCAGTCGATAGATCTAAGCGACAATTCCATTGTGAAGTTTATCAAATCTTTGATCCCCGATAAAGAGACTCTTGTGGAGAAGCTTAGTATAGGCTTTGAAAAACTCGGTACGCTGATAGGTAAGATACGGAATAAAATAACGGAGTTTAAGGACAAATTGCCCGGTATTAAGGAAGAGATCACAAGGTTCTTTAATCGTTTTAAGATCGCAGACCCCGATAAAAAGTCAACGGCTATGGGCATTATCGGAAAAGCCCTTGCTTTTCTTTCGGGCATCATAGGTAGAGTATCGCCGACTATCGCAGATGGAATTTCTAAGATCGCAACGGCTTTTAATGATATTTTCTCTAAGATTGACTATGAGAGAATGTCGAAGCTGCTAAACATCGGATTCTTTGTGGTATTTATAGTTTTCATCAAAAGATTGATCGGCGTAATTTCAACGTTAGGAAGCTTCGGCAGACCGCTCCACAACCTGAACGGAATATTTGTCGGTATAAAAAATACGCTTACTGCTTATACGAACGACCTTAAATCGAACACGTTACTAAAAATAGCGTCTGCAATAGGAATACTTGCTCTTTCTCTTATTGCATTATCGGCTATCAAGCCGGAGAGATTGATTAGTTCCGTTGGTGCGATGACATTTTTGTTTACGAGTTTAGCCGGTATGATGCTTCTCATGCAATGGATAGCCGAAATACCAACAACAGGACGATTTGATTTATTGTCGGTTGCATTAGCAGTTATAGGCATCGGCATTGCTGTGTCTATTCTCGCAAACGCAGTAAAAAAGCTCTCGAAACTTGAACCCGGCAGGCTTATGGCTGGATTATTCGGAGTGATCGCTCTGATTTCTGCATTGGGAGCATTTTTAAAGATAGCAAAAATAGGTGTGACAGTCACACCTACGATAATACAGGAAAGCATAGCGATCTTAGTCATTACGGTTGCGTTGAATGTAATGGTAAACGCCGTGCAAAAGCTATCCGAAATCGACTTACCGTCTATGATAAAAGGCTTGGTAGGTTTGGGAGTAATGATGGCTATTATACTTGGATCGTTGGCTGTGCTTTCTAAGATAAGTTTAGTCGCAGCACCAATGCTGATTCCAGCGGCTATCGGCGTTACCATCATCGCCGCTTCTATGCTTATATTTGCGGAAGCCATCAATAAGTTTGCTAACACCTCATGGGGTACGGTAGGCAAAAGCCTTGTTGGCATCGGGGTATCATTAGTGTTGTTAGCCGTTGCTTTGAACGTAATGCTGACCGCGTTGCCGGGTGCTGCCGCATTGGTCGTAGCTTCTGCCGCTCTTATTATATTGGCAAAAGCCATTAACGAATTCTCCGATACAGAGTGGGGTACGGTAGCAAAAAGCCTTGTAGCTATTGGGGTATCGCTGGTATTGTTGGCCGTGGGCTTGAATTTAATGATAGCAGCATTGCCCGGTGCGGCCGCCTTGATGGTAGCGTCTGCGGCTCTTGTTATATTATCCAAAGCTATTAACGCATTCTCCGATACAGAGTGGGGGACGATAGGGAAAAGTCTTGTAGCCATCGGAGGATCATTATTATTAATGGCGGTTGGTCTGACTGCTATGATAGCTGCACTCCCGGGAGCGTTCGCTTTGCTGGTTGCGGCAAATGCCTTTGCGATAATTGCTCCGGTGCTCAAACTGTTAGGCAGTATGGATCTGGATACACTAAAAAAGGGACTATTTGGTTTGGCGGGTGTATTTGCAGTTCTTGGGGTATCGTCTTTGCTGCTGCTTCCGGTTATTCCGGCTATGGCGGGACTGGCGGCGGTTATGGTGGTTCTCGGAGCGGGAATGCTCGCCCTTGGCGGAGGTATGGTTTTACTATCCGCAGGTGTTACGGCATTAGGTTTGAGTACCGTAGGAATTTCCGCTTTCATAGTTGCTGTGACGCAGGCGGTAATTCTATTGATAGAGAGTTTTACAAAGGTTGTAGGGGCTTTGCTCGACGCAGCGGCGACTTTAATCCCGAAGATAGGCGATGTTGCGTTAGAAATAGTAACTCGTCTGATACAAGCATTAGCAAGTCATATCGGCTCTATCGTTCAGGCAGGTATGACTATAATTATAGCATTACTTAGCGGTGTTGCCGAAAGAATGGACGATATATTGCCTATAGTCACAATGATAATTGTGAAGCTGCTAAACGGTCTGGCAATAGCGATACCCGTCATAAGCAATGCCGGTGTGAATCTTATGGTATCGCTTATAAACGGCATGGCGGACGGAATACGAGATAATGAGGGAGTAGTAATTGCAGCGGTAAAAAATCTTCTCAGTTCGGTACTGGAATTTTCAATAACAGCACTGGAGGAAACTCTCAACATGATACCGGGAGTCGGAAATGCTGTAAACGAACCTCTTGAAAAAGCAAAAAACGCTATCCGACACACTCTTACGGGCGGAGAAATGAACGACATCGGTCAAGAGGGAGCTAACGATGCCATAGAAGGAATTGAAGACAGTAAAGAATCGGGTTCCGATGCAGGAAAGGGACTCGGCGGTTCTATTATTGACGGATTGAAAGAGGCCTTCGGAGGTTTCGGCTCTCTCGGTACGGGCTTTGGTATCGATTTCTCACAAGGCGTTGAAGACGCAGACGAGATATCTTGGAAATCCGGATTTGGTCTCGGCGAATCTGCTACGGACGGATTAGGAATTACTATGCCCGATTTCAGCTCAATGGGCATAGATTTCGGAACAGGCTTTTCCGATGCATTATCGGGAACGGACGATACGGTGTTTAATTCCGCAGAGGGTCTCGGCGACACTGCTGTCGATGGACTAAATATAGATTTCTCGGCTCTCGGATTATCTGCCGGAGACGATTACAGCTGGGGAATTCTGGATTCTTTCGGCACAGCGAAGGATTCCGGAGACGGACTTGCAAACTCTGCCGTAGACGGAGCAACGGGCGTTAATTCCTTATTTCAAAATGCCGGATCTGAAAACGCAAAAAGCTATTATAAGAACGGTATGCAAAGCGAGGAAGGTAAAGTTGAGCAGCAAGGTAAACGTATGGCCTCAAAAGGCTATATTGGGACGAAAACACAAATCGTTCATTATAAAGAATCGGGAATCGATTCCGGTAAAGGTTACGCAAGAGGTTTAAACCTTTCTATACCGGAAGTCGAGGCGGCCGCCGAAAATGTTGCAACATCGGCGTTAAATAAGCTTAATAAAACGCTGTACATAAATTCACCTTCTAAAGCACTGGAAAAATCAGGTATGTTTTGCGATAAAGGATTGGTTAACGGTCTTATAAACAATGTCGGAATTGTAAAGTCTGCTTCCGAGTTCGTTGGAAATAAAGTTAAACAATCACTAAATAACGTACTGAGCAGAGCGTTTGACGTGCTTAACGGAGACGTCGACATTGATCCGACTATACGTCCCGTTGTCGATTTAAGTGACGTGACAGACAGTGTGAACTTGATGAACGGGATGTTCGGGGATCGTACGGTAAAACTTGGGAAAGATATTTCGCCATACGGAAATAATCTTGCTTTAACGTCCGATATTTCAGCCCGCCTGCTTAAGAACAATGCGAACGGCTCATCGGATGTAGTAACTGCTATAGGTGAGCTTAGAGAAGACGTGTATTATCTCGGAGATATGTTAAGCAAAATGAAGGTCGTTATGGATAGCGGGGCTTTGGTGGGAGCTATTGCAACGCCAATGAACGCCGCTCTGGGTGAGCAAATGATACGGAGAGGAAGGTGGAATTAATGTACCATTCGATCACATTTTACAAGAACGATGATTTTACATCGGGGGTTAACACATATGACGACTGGTTTCTCATTCCAACCTCTCGTCCCGTGTTTAATCCACCTACTGTAAAAACGAAATATGTAGATATTCCCGGAGCAGACGGAGCAATTGACTTAACAGAAACCTTGAGGAAATGCCCCGTTTATAATAATCGCGAAGGTTCGATAGAGTTTATCGTGGAAAACGGGCATCGTGAGTGGTGGGAAGCATATTCCGCTATTATGGATTATATTCACGGACAATCTGTAAAAGCTGTTTTGGAAGACGATCCCAATCATTATTACGAAGGAAGATTTTTCTTTAATGAATGGAAATCGGATAAGGATTGGTCGCGAATTACTCTCGATTATAATTTAAAACCATATAAGACGAACATTCAATCGACGACGGAAGACTGGATATGGGATCCGTTTAACTTTGAAACCGGAATCATTTTAAAAGACATTATCGTTGATAGCGAAGAATATAGGTCATTTGAGCTGCAAAACTATCTCGGCAGAAAACCTGTCTGTCCGATTTTTACGGTTAATGCAGCGAATGGAATTTATGCAAAAATCTATAATCGAGAACTTGGTATAGACGCAGAAACGTTTTTAAGAAACGGGACTTTTACAAATCCCGAAATTATGCTGTCGAATACAAACGGTATGAATAGAGTTACTTTGGGTTTTAAAGGTCACGGCACAGTGTCGATGGATTTCAGAAATGGAGGATTATAATGTACAGTATATATGCTGATGGAGTATGTATATACAGCGATCTTTCCGTATCCGATGAATTGAGCTTGATCAGTCCTAAACTTACGCTTGAAGACAGCTCGGCCGGTTCTTTGGAGATGACTCTGCCTGCAACAAATGTCGGATATTCAATTATCGAACGGCTCAACACGGAGATCGTCGTTAAGCAAGACGGTGAAGAAATCTGGTCAGGCAGAGTATTATCCGAAAAAGAAGATTTCTGGAAAAGCAGAGTCCTTTACTGCGAAGGGGAACTTGCATATTTAAACGACACCACCCAACCGCAAGCAAACTACCACGATATTACGGTACAGGGATTCTTGGAAGCGCTGCTAACTGTTCATAACGCTAAATCCCTCGAAAACAGACAGTTTAGGCTTGGTATTGTGACCGTTACCGACAATAACGATTCATTATATCGTTATACAAATTACGAATCCACAATCGAGTGCATAAACGATAAGCTCATAGACAGGCTGGGAGGTCACATTCGTGTAAGGAAGGAAAACGGAGTAAGATATCTGGACTACCTGAAAGATTACCCGAACACCAATTCTCAGATAATATATTTTGGTGAAAATCTTCTTGATTTTACTAAGAATTACGATATGTCAAATCTTGCTACCGTATTGCTTCCGTTGGGTGCCAGATTGGAAGAGAGCAGTATCGAGGCTTTAGAGCAATATACAGACGTTTCTTCTGTAAATGGAGGAAGTCCTTATGTTATATCCGATGATGCCTACAATAAGTACGGTTGGATAGAAAAAGTGGCACATTGGGACGATGTTTCCGAACCCGAAAACCTTTTGAGAAAAGCGAGAGAGTATCTAAGCGAAGTGCAGTTCGAAGATCTTGAGCTTGAGGTGACCGCTTTAGATATGCACAATCTTGATATAAATGCAGAAAAGATAAAGCTGTTAGATCAGATCAGAGTAATATCTTCTCCGCATGGACTTGACAAGTTTTTCCCTGTGCGAAAGATGACGATCCCTCTCGACAGTCCCGAAGAAACACTATTCACGCTCGGCACTAATGTTCAGCCGAGTCTGACTTCCATAAATATTAACGCAAATTCCGAAATACTTGCGAAAATGGAGAGTATGCCGAAAAAGTCGGCAATCCTTGATGCGGCTCGAGAAAACGCCAGTCAGCTGATCAAGAATGCTACGAACGGGTTTGTCAGTATTTTGACTCATGCGGATAAAACTCAAGAAATCGTTATTTCAAATACGTCTGATTACAAAACCGCTCCAAAAGTTTGGAGATGGAACGTAAATGGACTGGGATATTCTTCTACGGGCTATAATGGATCATACGACCTTGCTATGACTATGGACGGAGCTATTGTTGCAAGCCGCATCACGACCGGAACAATGCTCGCTGATAGGATAAAGGGCGGTTCTCTGGTCTTGGGAGGATACAATAATGAAAACGGAACATTCTTTCTGAAAAATCAAGACGGAAACATATTATGTCAGATGGATCAGAACGGATTTTTTACAACATCCTCCGAAGGCTATTGGTTAAGGGTATCGAACGGAAACATCACGGGAGGCAGAGGCGACGATCGATGCGCTACTGTAAATGCCTCGGCGCAAATAGAGAATGTGAGCACAGGCGTGGTTCGAAATGGACTTTCAGTTGTATCTAAAGCTATCATTATCGCTACAGAAGAACTCGCTACAATAGACAGAACAGATTCCGAAGACTATGCTATAGTGGGCGGAACGGGCGAAGTCGATCTTGCTACTCCCGACGGAGGATGGATACGACTGTCTTTTATTAACGGTATTTGCACGACTGCGTTATAGGAGCGGTTTTATGAAAGGGATTTTAGCAGTAAAGAATAAAAGCGGAATATTTTTGTCAAGAGACGAACAGATGGAGGAATTCCTCGACAAGGGCTTTTCGCTTTATATTTATAAAGACGGTAAAAAGGAGCTTATCGCCACACCTGAAGAAGGCTTCTTAGGTGAGATACCGACTATTTTCGGTAAGACAAAGGAGGTATATGATGGGAAATAATGAACAAAACAAGACAGTCCCGCTTGTTTTGATGGTGCAAACAGCGAGAAGCGTTGTTGACAATGCACTGAACGCATTGCGGCAGGATATAGGATTACCTTATTATCTGATAGACGGGATATTCTCCGAAGTTCTTTCGGAAATACGTCAAAAAGAGATCGTTGAATTTTCTTCAAAAAGACTCGAAGAAGAGGAGGGTGAGTAAACGTGGACGATATTACACCTTATATAGAAACTATGAGAACTGCTGTGTACGGCAGAGATATGAGAGAGGCTATTTGTCAGTCTTTTACGCAGTTAAACACGCTTCCCGCAGACATATCCGGATCGTCATCACTCCCGAAAAAGATATGCACGTTTATGCTATCCGCTCTTTTGGGAGTGTTAAAAATCAACAGTGCGGCTTTTATTAATAATACCAGCGGGTACAGATTGTCGACGAAAGCTTATGATCCGGATAAAGGCGACAGAATTATTTTATGGAGAAATGACTCCGAGCCTATGAAAGAGGGCGAAGATTATTCGATAACGAAAGATTCGCAAGATGGTGGATACACATTAAAGCTGCTTGAAGAAGAGGGTCTGTGGGCTAACCTCCAGATCTGGAACATCCCGATGGGCTCAGGCACAGCTGCCCCCGTATCGTCACATTTTGTCAGCAGTGCATTACCGACAAGCTTGTCAATGGTAGTTGACCAAGAATTAATATCAGAGGGAGAGTGATAGTATGGCGATAGTAAAAACAGATTTTTCTATCGAAAGTGACTACACAACAAATTTTTATAATTTTTTAAATACATACTGCAGCGGTTATTTTGACAGTATCACTCAGGGCGAAAACACTGTCACCTGTAAGATCGGCAACACAAATTTTTTGGTTTATACGCATGGTAGCGGTATCACCGTAACAACTGCGAACGGAAAAACAGCTACTGTCAGCTCATACGTATACTACGGCATAAGCACGGCGCACGGTGTTATGATAAGCACTCACGGCAATCCCGCAGAAGGCGGAGAGGGCTTTATCTTGACACAAGATGACGCAGGGAATACTGTTGCAATCTTTAGTTCCACAGGAGATATAACTCGATCAGGCGGTAGTGTAAATCTTTATGTATATAACATCAACAGTTTACGAAAAAACAGTGATGTTTACAGAACGTTTTACCTTGAACCGAACGTTTTTTATGGTAAAAACGTCCTTTGCCCGATTATGGTGCAGGACACGAATACAGCTTACTATACCCCGAATTGCTACCTGATACCTTTTGCAAAAGACAGCTTTACATCGGGCGAGGTGGACATGGACGGCACAAGATACTACACCAACGGCATTATAGCTCTTAAAGACAGCTAAGGCGGTGACCTCTTTTGACAACACTATATTTGCAGGAAAATAAAGTGCTCCACACGGTTACATACACGCAAAATTTTCAGGGCGAGAACGCCTTTGAAACCCTGCGTATCATCTCTGCAGATGTCGTATCAGGTCATGCACTGAGTGACTGCATAGTCGAGTGCCACATCATCAACCCTAACGGCGAAGGCGATATCGTGCAGCTGAATTTCGACGGTTTAACACCAAAGGGCGAGCCGACCTGCGACATCTTGTTAAGCAACAAATACACCGCCGTAAACGGTGAATTAACCGTGTTTCTGAAACTGTTCTGCGGTGAGGACATTATCGGACTGACTAACGAAGTAACAATCAAAATACGGGAACATCAGGCGGTCACAAGCTATATGTCGGAGGGTCAGCTCACTCTGCTTGATCAGTATTCGCAGACGTTTCAGCGAGCCGAGGAAATCATAGACGATGGTCTTGACACGGCGGTAGCAGAGAGCGTCGAGCTATATCTCACCACGCATGATGTGGCGGACGAGATCACCGCTGAAGATGTTGCGGAAATATTCGAGGAGGAGTAAAAAAATGAGTACACAAAAATTTGCAGGAATTACTGCATTGACCGAGTTTTTATCAAAGTGCGATGACCGTTATGCAAGACAAGGAGACGTCCCCGGAGTTGACAGCTATACTATCGGCAAGCTTGCGACACCGACAAGCGGCTATGTTGCGACCTATCAGCTTTACAAAAACAACGCTGCTATTGCAGGCTCGGTAGTTAATATCCCGAAGGACTATCTTGTAAAGTCGGCAGAGGTCAAGACCTGCTCGGCAGCGGATACGCCCGTGTCGGGTTATGTTGTAGGAGATAAATATATTGATTTTATTATCAATACAGTTGACGGTGACGGCACGGCAAGTCATATTTACCTGCTTGTGTCGGAGCTTGTGGACGCTTACACGGCAGGCAGCGGCATTAATATAACAAACGCTAATGTTGTGTCTGTGAAGCTCGGCACGGCTAACGGATTAAGCCTCGACACCGACGGATTGAGCCTTGACACGGCGACCACAAGTGCAGCAGGGGCGATGTCTGCGGCGGATAAAACAAAGCTTAATAAAGCATATACAACGGACAATCTGATCGAGATCACAACTGCCGAGGTCGATGCTCTCTTTGTGTGAGGTGGTAATATATGAAGTTTATGAGTGACACATCGTTGTCTGAGCTTGTGGCGAAGATAAAAGAGGGGTTTTTCCCGATAAAGACAGTATCTACAGATACGGGAGCACAGAACGCAGATCTTGACGGATACAAGGCTAACGGTATTTATGTTATTACAGGAGATGGGGCGGATGTTCAGCCGGGTAGTTCCAGATATGGATATCTCTTTGTTTTAAAACACAGTGCGGCAAACATCGCCCAATTGTGGATAGATCGTAACCCGGATAGTTGGTATTCAGATTATCCTGTTTTTTGTAGACGATATAACGGTGCTTTCGGTACTTGGACATCGTGGGTACAGTTTCCTTCCGTGCGAGATTGGGACACGCTCAGAACATCTATAAGTGGCAAGCTTGATTCCTCGGACTTTACACTGTCAAATATCACAGGCACACTGCCTATAGATAAAGGCGGTACGGGAGCAACAACGGCAAGCGGAGCGTTGACTAATCTCGGTATTACAACAACCGAGTATACTCCGACAGGGTTAAATAACTGTACGGTCACTGGATGTAATGTATGCAAAACGCTTGACAGGGTCTATCTGTCGGGATATATCAGCGTTATGCCGACAAGTACATCGCCGCACTATATTCAGGCGGCACAGCTGCCGAGCGAGTGCTATCCGCCTGCTAATACGAGAGGTATGGCATACACGAAAGAGAGCAGCAACATCGTATCTCCGATAGCGTTGGAGGTCACGACAGCGGGCAAGGTGGTATTGACAGGCATTGTCGGAGTTCAGAGCGGATCAAGCTACACCAGACAAAATATATACTTCTCCACATCATACCGTGTAAATAATTAAGAGGTGATCATATGAGTATAAGCATTACAAAACAGACTTCATACAGCAACACAACAGGTTACACAAACCGACCAATAAATTATATTGTCGTACACTATACGGCAGGATCGACAAGCAAGGCAGGCTCGGCGAGGAATACGGCGATAATGTTTTCCAATCCGACTGTATATGCAAGTGCGGATTATATCGTTGACGATGAAACGATCGTGCAGTTCAATCCCGACATCAGAAACCGCTTCTGCTGGCACTGCGGCGATAACAAAAACCCGTACAGCATGGGCGGTAAATTCCACGGCATATGCACGAACGCAAACAGTATCGGCATTGAGGTTTGCTCGACAAACCCGAACTGGCAGGCAAGCGATCAGGCGAACTCTAAGAAGTGGAGCTTTACGGATAAGGTAGTTGCAAAGGCTGCCGAGCTTGTGAAGTATCTTATGCAGACGTACGACATACCGATAGACCGTGTCATCAGACACTACGACGTTACGGGCAAGCTTTGCCCGGGCATTATCGGCTGGAACGAGGACAGCGGCAATGCTAAAAAGTGGGAGCAGTTCAAGGCGAGATTGACGGACGTAAAGGCAGATACAAAGACAGATACAAAGACTAATACAACCAAGACAAACGGAGTGATCTACCGAGTGCAGACAGGCGCATTTGCAAAGAAAGAAAACGCGGAAGCGCAGCTGAAGAAGATCGTCGCAAAGGGATTTGACGACGCTTTTGTAACAAAAGCGGACGGCTTATACAAGGTACAAGTTGGAGCGTTTTCTGTGAAATCAAACGCGGATAAGTGCAGGGATAAAGTTATTAAAGCGGGGTTCAAAGACTGCTTTATAACCACAACGGGAACAGCAAAAAAGACCGCCGCCGAGCTTGCAAAAGAGGTTATACAGGGCAAGTGGGGCAACGGCGAGGAACGAAAGAACCGCCTGACAGCCGCAGGGTATGATTACAAAGCGGTGCAGGCGGAAGTTAATAAAATGATGGGGTGATAGATTGTACGGTATCATTCAAACGGCGATTACTATAATTTGTTCTGTTCTTGCTTCATCGGGTTTTTGGGCTTATATTCAAAAACGCAGTGAAAAAAACGATCTCCGAACCCAAATGCTGATTGGACTTGGACATGACAGAATAATCAATCTCGGAATGTCATACATAGAGAGAGGTTGGATAACCCAAGATGAGTATGAGAATCTCTATGTCTATTTATACAAGCCATATCAGGAAATGGGTGGAAATGGGTCTGCAAAGCGTGTTATGGAAGAGGTAGCACGTCTGCCGATTAAGAATTCAAGATATTCTGCGGAGGGATAACTATGGTTTTCAGTAATAAGGTTTACGATGTCCTCAAATGGATAGCCCAATATTTTCTTCCTGCTGTCGGCACGTTATATTTTACACTCGCTTCAATATGGAATTTCCCGTATGGAGAACAGGTGGTCGGTACAATCACAGCAATGGATACTTTTTTGGGAGTGTTGCTTGGACTTAGCAGTTCGCAATACAGAAAAGAAAAAACACAATAAAAATCTATTTCAGACTATAAACCGATTGTTATATGGACAATCGGTTTTGTCATAGATTAGGATAAAAGATAATCTTATTTCGACTTGCAAGGGGTGATTAATATCAGTATCACTGTGAATAACTATTATAAGAATAGAGACGGGAAAAAACAGACCGTAAATGATATTTTCGTTGACATTATCAAACGAAGTCTTTCTATTGACACTTCCGGTCGTTCCGTGGTATCATACTTACAAGATTTACCTTGCCATAACGAAACCGCTGTAAAAAGAGGTGACGTGTTATGAGCAAAACAGCGGGTATTTATATCCGTTTATCAAAAGAAGACAGAAATAAGATAAACAAAGATGACGACAGCGAAAGCATAACCAACCAGCGGAGAATGCTGCTTGATTACTGCTTGCAGAATGGATTGGACGTTTATGATATTTACAACGACGAGGATTTCTCGGGTTCGGACAGAGAACGCCCCGAGTTCAGAAGGCTGATCGAAGATGCTCGCAGTAAGAAGTTCGACATTGTACTGTGTAAGACTCAGTCGAGATTTGCAAGAGATGTTGAGATAGTGGAGAAGTACATAAACGGATTGTTTCCTATATGGGGTATACAGTTTATCGGAGTTGTCGATAATACCGACAGCGCTAACACCCGTACGCTGAAGCAGCGTCAGATAAGTGCTTTAGTTGACGGTTGGTATCTTTCCGATCTGTCCGAAAATGTCAGGGCAACGCTTTCGAGCAAGCGGAAAGAGGGGTTATGGGTAGGAGCGTTTGCACCCTACGGATATATTAAAGACCCTGAAAACAAGAATAAGCTTATCGTAGACGAAGAAGCGGCAGAAGTAGTTCGCTATGTGTTTTCATTATATTTGTCGGGATTGGGCATTACATCAATCGCAAAGCGTTTGAATGACGAGCATATTCCAAACCCCGCCTCATATAAGCAGGCTCACGGACAGCCTTTTCAAAACGCTCATAAAGAGTGCAGTGATCTATGGCACACATATTCCATAAGTCGAATGCTGTCGAATGAGGTTTATATCGGAAATGTCGTTCAGGGTATGAGCGAGAACGTGTCGTACAAATCGACTAAGAAACGTCTGAAAAAGCGTGAGGAATGGGATATAGTGGAGGGCGTTCACGAACCGATAATCAGCCGTGATATCTGGGAGCGTGTTCAAAGTCTCAGAGCAGAAAAACCCAAGTCGTTGAACAGATACGATTCGGTCAATGTGTTTGCGGGAAAAATCAGATGTGCCGAATGCGGCGGAAGTATGAGAATATTCTACAACCGCCGCAGCAGGTATTATCGCTGCTCAACGAAGTTTATCGCAGAAGAGCGATGTACGGGACATTATATTTCCGACAAGGTGCTGCGAAGGGTCGTTCTGTCGGAGGTGCAGAAGCTTTATGCCGATTGCGTAGACGAAAAAAAAGCAGCGAACCGGCTCGAAGGTTTAAACGGACTCGAGAATAAGCGCATAAAGCTTGATGCGGCATTGAAAAAGCTTGATAAAGAGATCGGGAGGCTTGACAAGCGCCTTGAATCGATTTATATTGATAAGCTCGATGGAGTTATCACTTTCGAGGATTTTGCAGTTCTGAAAACACGCTTTACGAAAGACAAAGAAAGATGCTTGAAAAAACGTGACGCTATTGTCGAAGAGCAGGTGGAAATTAAAAAACGGCAGACCGATTCGGAAAGCCGTCTTGAGATTATAAGAAGATTCAAAGATATTCGGGAGCTGGATTTCGAAACCGTGCAGACTTTGATCGATCATATTGAAGTCGGTGGTAATCGCAGCAACCGGATAATTAACATATATTGGAACTTTTAGCGGATACAAGTGCTTTCATAGCCTTCTGCTCCCAAAAAGCTGTGGAAGCACTACTTAGTATGGCAAGGTAAATCTCGTTAGAACGAAGAACTTATTGAATTATTATCTGTAATCGTATATCATAGTTTAGGAATTTTAATCTAAATTAGAAAGAAGAAGTATATGATTACAGATAATGATTCAAGCTGTCCGCTGTGCGACGGATATTTGAAATTCTACGATACTACATTAAGGACGGTACGAACAAAGAATAGAAATAAAAAGGTAATAAAACTAACAAGGTTTAGATGTACAAAGTGCGGTTCCGTTCATCGAAAACTTCCTCATTATATTCTTCCGTACAAACACTACGAAAAGAAACTTATAGAAGGAGTAGTAAACGGTTATATTACTTGCGAAACTTTGGGTTATGAAGATTACCCTTGCGAACAAACTATGCAGCGATGGCGGTCGCAAAATCTACAAGGGATATTATGAGAATAATTTTAGGAGGTTTTCACTATGAAAAAAGCAATTATATTGGCATGCGGTTTAGCATTGGAGTTTGCAGCAAGCTGCTATTGGACGAGGCAAATTAATCAAGCGGTTAGACGGGCTTGCGAGTTTTACAATGTAAACACACCGTCAGAAGGATTGATAATCGTATTGGAACAGAGTAAAAGAAATAATCAAGATAAAGAGTCCTGAACAAGGGCTTTTTATTTTTTACTCGCAAAATTTACAAGGGGTATTATGAGAAGAAAGTGAGACACGAAGGAGCGTGGGAACAGGCCACGTCCACTGGTGGCGGATAATAGTATCGCTTAACGGTCAGTTTTCGATGGGCTGACACCTGCATCTTCTCTTATTTTTTCACCGACTTTGTTTTTACATAAGTCGATTTTTAACTTAGAATAGAAATCGAAAGGAGTGGTGACACAATGGGAACAGATATTCGCCCCGAGTTATCAAAGAAAAACAGGTATTGGATAGAGAAGCATAGGTATTATGAACTGAAACATTTCTGTTTGCAGTATCCGATTTGGAAAAAAGCTTATTTAGCTTTAACTGATTTGAAAAGTAGACCTGCCGACATGGACTCATTCGCCAAGTTCAATAATCTGAGCGATCCCACGTGGAAAATAGCAGAGGCGAGGTTATATTATGAGAGCCGAATGAAAATGATTGAGGATACAGCAAAAAGAACAGATGATGTTATCGGTGATTATATTCTGAAAGCCGTGACGCAGGGGTATTCCTATGATACGCTTAACGTTCAGTTTGGTATGCCTTGCTGCAAAGAAGTGTATTACAAGCTTTATAGGAAATTCTTTTTGTTGTTGAGTCACGAACGAGATTAATCGCAAAAATTACACGCCCTCTTATGAAAGGGGGTGAGTCCTATGAAGCATTTTGTTGCGAAGAACGCAAAGCAGTTGTCAACTTGTTTGAAGATGCTTTACTCGGAACAAATAGGTTTTTCGGTCGATATTCAATTTGTGAATAAAGACAAGATTATCTATCTTGTGCTGGTAAACGTCGACGATAAGACGATGGAACAGCTTGAGTTCAAGTACAAGGTTTTGATTGGATAGTAATCCTCAATCAGGGTAAAGATCATGTTACAAAACATGGTCTTTACTTTTTGTTGCTGTTGTGATAAAATACTTAAAAAGGAGGGTTCGTATGAACGAAGATAAAAACAAAGAAAGAGTAATAATAACAGTCAGAGCCAGTGAGTTTGTAGAAGACGAAGAAGGCGGACACTTCATTCATTATGACGTTGAAAAAGA